>JABUBK010000001.1_pt1 | contig 73528 bp, 62 predicted proteins | sample 7332671 | NCBI WGS metagenome assembly JABUBK01 (sample SAMN07256342, study PRJNA390944) | subsurface metagenome | isolation source: Methane hydrate marine sediment | place: Pacific Ocean: Eastern North Pacific, ODP site 1244 | collected 2002
GGCTCTGTGAGAACTAACTCTGTTCTAAGTTACATCTTGCTGAGTTTAAAACAAGCTGGCTGGGAGGTGGAGAAGATAAAAAGCATGAGAAATGGTAAAGCTGTAGAAAATCCTACAGAAAAAAGCGTCTCTGAAATGTTCGGTACAAAATTTGAGATGACAGAAGTCGATAAACTAAGACTTCAAGATGAAATAGAGTTCACAATCGAAGATAAGGGTATATGGATATATACAAATAAAGGGAAAATACCCATAGAGTTCGATTTAAGCAGATTCAGGCATTCAGATGTGCCTATATTAATATCAGACACAAGAAAGCTACAAAAACTTGGATTTAGAATACAACACAAATTGGAAGATATAATAAAAGACCAACTGAACTATTTCATGAAAAAAGAGAATAGAGTGTGAAAATGAATTCAATGACGTTGGCAGCCAGTAGGTGGAATTGGTTTACTAATGTAGTAAGTTCCCGAATTGAAAAACCTTATTCTCTATTGTTTTATGTCATAGAATCAGCAGAGTGGGTAATTAGACGGATTGGAATAGATGTAACTACAAATTTAAACAATCAAAAATTATTAAAGGCCAGATCAACTACAATTTATAAGGACATCCATAATCAAATAATCCATTTCGGCTCGGTGAACACTTTTTTAACTTCTGAAGGATTTCGGATACCAAATAAATCCAATAAAGTTGTTTTGACATGGTTTCATGTCATGCCAGATGATCCAAGGATTAGATTTGTAAAAGAGGCACAAAAATATGTTGATGTTGTCCACACGGCTTCTACGATCACGAAAGAAAAGCTCATAGAGATAGGTATTCCAGAAGAAAAAATAGTTGTTATTCCGCTTGGTGTGGATTTGAATTTGTTTAAGCCTGTTTCGCCTGAAGAAAAACAAAAGATAAGAGAGAAACTTGGTATCCCAAAAACTAAACTAGTAGTGGGTTCTTTTCAAAAAGATGGAGTGGGGTGGGAAGAAGGGTTAAAACTCAAATGGGTGAAGGGTCCAGATATTTTTGTAGAGGTTATTCATAAATTAAGGATGGATTATGATATCGTTGTTTTACTTACAGGGCCCGCCAGAGGCTATATAAAAAGAGAATTAGATAGAATTGGCGTTCCCTATAAGCACTTCTTCCTAAAGAATTATTTGGAAATTCCAAAATATTATAATGCTTTGGATTTATATTTAGTAGCATCTCGGGTGGAAGGTGGTCCAAAGGCAATACTTGAAGCGATGGCAACGGGGGTTCCTTTAGTAAGCACAAAAGTTGGGATAGCAGGCGATATCATAAGAGAAGGGTATAATGGTCTTTTAGCGGATGTAGAAGATGTGGAGACATTATCGGATAAGGCAAGTAAAATTATAGAAGGTAAAAAATTAGCGAATCGATTGATAGACAATGCATCAAATACAATCAGAAATTATTCATGGGAAAACATCGCTAAGGAATATTATGAAAAAATTTACAAAAGGTTTCTAAATAGGTAATGGGACAGCAACCAAAATGAAACACGCAGGAAATCTATATGATGATGTACACATAGATATTGAAGAAGTACACAGAAACTTTGTAAGACACAACAAAAAGGTCTTCAAAAAGCGGTCTCTTTATCTTACCAGTCTTCTGTCGAAATTGGGACTATGGAAAAAATTGATTGATTCAGGGTTTATTAGAGACTGGTTTGATGAGTTTAATGATTACTGGATTAATTGTCTTGGTTGTCGCCATTTGAATATGCATGATTTCTTCTGGCTGTATTCCCATTATAGAACCAGGTTTCAAAGTGTAGAGGTATCAGAGAATGCAGATGTACAAGAATTTATGAACGCTTGGCAGCGCTATGAGAATATTTATTCAATTTTCGGGTCGGTTTATAAATATTCCTCATCTCCGTTACCTTTCCTTCGGTACAGAAAATATATTGAAACCGCTGAACATGTATTGGAATATGGATGTGGTGTTGCTCCAATTACATATAGCGCATTGAAATATGGTAATTTTAGAAATGCCAAGTTTGCAATTGCTGATATTAGAGGGTTTACCTACCATTTTGCTAAATGGAGGTTGGCAAATTGTAGCAATGTGTCCTTCATAGATATAGAACCCGGTGCTCTGCCTAAATTTTCTGATAAGTTCGATGTGGTATTTCTTATGACGGTATTTAGAGCACCTGCCAAATCCTTTACAAGTAACTAAACATATATATCAAAACATGAAAAATGAGGCATATCTAATTTTTGATTACATAAAAAGTGGTGGAGGTGGATTGGATACAGTGCAATCTGTTAGGGAAAGGGAGCGAGTTTTAGAATTTATAGATGAAAACTCTGAACTCATAGAAGGCAAAATTGACAGGTATAATAGCATGGGAACGACTATTGTGAGGAAAAGGTAATGAAAATCCACATCTTATATAAATTTATAGAAGGCCCTTGGGGAGGAGGCAATCAATTCTTAAAGGCTCTTCGAGATTATTTCAGGAAAGTAGGAGTTTATTCTGACACTCCGGAGATTAAGCTTTCTATGAAGGGCCTGAATCTTAGTTTGTCAAAGATCATGCACCAACTCGAAAGGATCAAAGAAATCATCCTTTTCTATCCCAAAAGGATGAAGGTCGTAAAGAAAATCTCCAGAAGAAGCGAAGTATAACAAAGAATATACGATATTCTGAACCTTGAAAGATATGCTCCTAACGAAGAATAGATAATTTCATCCACGGTGACCAAATAGGATAATACAGAGTCAATTTTCAAAACCCTTGACATCACTGATAATGGAGCTTTAATTTTTTCTATTGGCGAAAGTCAGGTTTAACGTTAATTTTAGTTTTAAATCTCATATTGGAATTTAGTTTTTAAAATGAAAAATAAAACCAAACGTAATAATAGAAAATTTTAATTTAGCGGGAACTCCGCGCCTGTGAAGGCGGGGATGAGAGCAATTTCCTGGAAGAATTGCAGGACAAGCGAAGCTTGAACTATAAAGCACCATGCCTGTAAAGGCGTGGGTATCTATGAACGGGTTTTAGGGAAACAATAAAATGGTATTTAAATAATCGGCGCTGGCTGGATTCCGTGGTAAATAAAGAACGCTGGAAGTGTTATGATGTTAATTATGAGAATTGAGAAGCAATTAAAAAGGAGCGTGATATAGTTTGTTGAAGTGCATTGATTGTCAGAATACGCTAAGTAAAACAGATACGGGCTTTTTCTGTGATAGATGTAAGCGCAAATATCCGTTGATAGACGGAGTATTTTGCTTTTCGGATAATGAATATAATGAATCAGATTTTTTCCCGGAAGACGCCTTTGACAAACTATACAGATCAGAAAATGGTAATTTTTGGTTCAGGGTACGGAATTTGGTTATCGGAAACTTAATCAAAAGTTATTTACCACGTGGGTCTAAAACTATAGAGGTTGGCTGTGGTACTGGATTCGTATCATTGTATCTTAAAAAATTGGGATATGACATTGATTGTGCAGATTCATCTATTCAAGGCTTGAATTACTGTAAAAAAAGAGATGCGGGCAACAGCTATTATCAATTTAATTTGTATGATGCATTATTTTACGAGCATTACGATGGTGTCTGTGGTTTTGATGTTGTTGAGCATATTAAGGATGACCAACTTGTTTTGCAGAATATGAATAGGGCGTTAAAAGTGGGTGGTTTTATCTTCATCACGGTTCCAGCCAATAAAAAACTATGGTCAGAAATTGATGAGTTTGCAAGGCACAAAAGAAGATATAATCTGGCAGAATTAAAAGGAAAAATCGAGGGTGCGGGATTTAAAATAATGCGGATTAGTTATTTTATGACGTTCCTTTTCCCTTTTATATATCTTTCTCGCCTTCGCTTTTTAGAAACACCAGGGGGGGTTAGTAAGGATGAAATGGAGATAAGCAGAGAAAAAGTTTCAAGTGAATTAAATCTTAATCCCATTTTAAATACTATATTTTTCTATATCTTTAGATTTGAGAGTTATTTATTAAATCATATAAATCTTCCTTTTGGCAGCAGTTTACTCTGTGTTGCACAAAAAAGAAATGATTAGAACGAAGCGGATAACATACTCGCGGACAGCGTCAGACCTTATGTCGAGGCTTTCAAAAATTGACAACAAGATCCCCTAAGGAGAAGAAATGAAGATACCATTCAACAGACCGTATATAACTGGAACTGAGCTAAAATATGTGGAAGAACTTATTGGAAATATAAAAAATAGCAGGACAATTTCTGGTGATGGATATTACACTCACAAGGTGAACGATTTTTTTGAGTCACGTTTCGGTGTAAAGAAGATCTTGATGACAACATCATGCACGAGTGCACTTGAGCTTGCAACGCATCTTTTGAATCTTCAGCACGGTGACGAGGTCATCGTTCCCTCATTTACCTTTACCTCTACTGTAAATCCTGTTCTGCTTGTGGGAGCGAAACCTGTTTTTGCAGAAATCCGAGAAGATACGCTGAACATTGACCCTGAGGATATCCGGCGAAGAATCAGCCCGAAAACAAAGGCGATTTATACAGTGCATTATGCTGGTGTTGCATGTGAAATGGATGAAATTATGGGGATGGCGAGAGAACATAATCTCGCAGTTGTTGAGGATGCTGCGCAGGGTGTCAATGCCCGATACAAGAATAAATACCTTGGTACAATTGGAGATTTCGGCTGCTACAGTTTCCACGAGTCGAAGAACTATGTCTGCGGTGAGGGAGGCGCGCTTCTGATAAATACTGACGACAAGGCCGTACAGGAGCGTGCGGAGGTGATAAGAGAAAAAGGTACTAATCGAAGTAAATTCCACAGAGGTGAGATTAATAAATACACATGGGTTGATATTGGCTCAAGCTATCTGCCAAGCGACATACTTGCAGCATTCTTATATGCACAACTCGAGAAGCTGGACAAAATACAGCAGAGCAGGCTTAGAATCTACAATACCTATAATAAATCATTAAAACCATTTGAGGGAGAAGGGTTATTACGCTTACCTATAGTTCCGGATTATACACAGCATAACGCACACCTTTTTTATATTCTATTTAATGATCAAGTGAGCAGAGATACGGTTATGGATAGTCTGAAGGCGCAAAGAATTTCTGCAGTCTTTCATTATATACCACTGCATTCTGCACCGATGGGGCTGAGATTGGGCTATAAGGAAGGGGATCTCCCAATTACGGAAAGCGTCAGTGAGCGGTTGCTAAGGCTGCCACTCTATGCCGGGATGACAGATGAAGAACTGGAATATACTATCTCAGTTTTAAAAAAGGTGATTAAGAAGGAAATAAGATAAATGGAAAATAGGGATGTAATAGTAAATATTAAAAAGGACTATTTTACGTCAAAATGTTTTGGTAGAGAAATATATATCTCCAATATAATTGTGGATGAACGCCAATTTAGAGATATTTCTGAAATAACAAGAACAACAATCAAAAAATTGCAGAATTTGAAGAATAGTTTGTATGTTACCTGTAAGCATAATTTATCTGATATTCCAGTGATTCATGGTCTAGAAGGTGCGGGATTTAAACTAATGAGTGTTAATGTTAAGTTTCGTATAAAGCCTGATGCAGTTCCCAAAAAAAATGCTTATGACATTGATACAGAGATCATGATTGAGCAATACAGTGATAAGCATCTGAATAGATTTTACTCACTAATTAAAAACGTACCACAATTTTTTGATGAGACACAATATTACAATAGTCCCTATCTTGACAAAAAATTATGTGATTCATTTTACAGAATGTGGATTCTAACTGACATCAAAGGAAGAAGTGACAGAAACTATTTGGCAATTTATGAAAATAGAATTGTAGGATTTATCCTATGCATTGAAAGGGATAACGAATCTACAATCGATTTGATGTGGGTTGATAAAAATATGAGGGGAAGAGGCATTGGAAAATTAATGATTCACAGACTTTTTAATGATGTTAGAAATAGGGTTGTAAGGGTAACTACGCAAATGACAAATTCAAACGCAATAAATTTTTATATCAAAACAGGTTTTGAAATAGAGAATATATATGCCGTTTACCATAAATACGGGGATATAGGACATAACACCGTACATTCCTGATGGCAAGACAAATGCGTTGTGGATGCGTCTAGATCTGGTAGGCTTGGTAATGGGGTTAGAACCGTGGAACTGGAAAAGAAATCTGTAGAGTACATTAGACACGAAGCCTACTATAGTGGTGAACATGGGGATGGGGAAATGGGAAATAATATTGATTATTCGATAGTTATTCCAGTATATAATAGCGAGAAAACTTTAACCGAGCTTAATGAGCGAATAAAAGCAGTATTTAAAGATATAACTGAGAATTACGAGATTATGCTTGTAGATGATTGTAGTGTAGATAGCAGTTGGGAAAAGATGAAGAGTCTGCGTGAAAAAGACAAAAGAGTTAAAATAATACATTTACTTAGAAATTTTGGACAGCATAACGCAACAGTATGTGGTTTTAATTACTGTAATGGAGATTATGTAATAACAATGGATGACGACCTTCAGAACCTACCGGAAGAAATCCCAAAACTGATCAAAAAAATAAATGAAGGGTATATGGTTGTTTATGGAGAATATAAAGTCAAACAGCACAGCAAGTTCGAGAACTTTCTCAGTAAAACATTTCAAATCTTAATGCATAAAATATTAAAAATTCCAAAAAGTATCTATATATCCGGCTTTGCCATTTTTAGATCCGAAGTGATTAAGAATGCTGTAACAATTAAAAGTTCCTATCCGTTTTTACCTGCTTTAATAAATAAAAGCACGCCGATAAATAAAATAGCAAATGTTGAGGTTATTCATAAGGAAAGGAAAGTAGGTAAATCCGGCTATAACTTATTCAAATTGTTTAAGTTTTCTTTGAATCTATTAATAAACTTCTCGTCCCTACCACTACTTTTAGTTGGAGTCTTTGGATTTACGATAAGTATTTTGAGTATAGGTTATGGAACAATAATAATAATTAGAAAAATCATAGACCCCAATTATGGTGTTACAGGATGGAATTCGTTAATGGTGGCGATTACTTTTCTGGGTGGTGCAATACTAATGGCAATAGGGATAATTGGAGAGTATCTTCGTAGAATTTTAGCTGAAGTATCATACGAGAAACAATATGTTATTGGAGAAATGGACTTATAAAATGAAATCTTATTTCAATCGAGCATAATGGGTTATTTTATGTTCCTCATCGTTACAGTATGTTCGATATTTGCATTAAAAGGGTTGGAGTTGAAGTTATTCTATGCTTTGACATCTTTAAATTATGTTGTAGTGATGATATTATCCAGAATCGTGCTGAAAGAAGGTTTGAGTAGAAACAGGATAGTTGCTTTGTGCCTGATTGTTGTTGGGGTGACGGTGTTTAATCTGTAAATATGTTTATGAAAGTAAATCAAATGAATATGAGAAATATCAATAGAATATTTGAAAGAATGTGGCATAACCATAATACGAAATACATCTGTTTGGCGATTGCAGTGATTGTTTTATATCTGTTACCTTTGTTTATTTTACAGCAGGACACTCCTGTTTTAATTCATGACAATTTAGATTCAAATGTTGTAGAATTTAAAATACTTGCAGAAAGCGGACATATCTTTGGTTCTTATGATGCAACGATACCAAATATCATGAACGGCTTACCTAGGAATTGTCTAGGTTCAGAATTTAATGTTATTTTATGGTTGTACTACTTATTACATCCTTTCACAGCATATGTTGTCAATCTCGGTCTGATGCATTTTATCGCCTTTATAGGAATGTATCTTTTGCTGAAAAATCACTTTTTGAGAGATAAAAAATGTGAAATCATTACTGTTGGTGCGGCGTTATGTTTCGCATTGCTTCCATTCTGGCCTTCGGGAGGTTTAAGTATTGCTGGTCAGCCTCTTGCGCTCTATGCTTTTTTGAACATCAGAGGTAATTTATCAACCAAAAAAGACTGGTTAATTCTACTGCTTATTCCATTTTATTCCAGTTTTGTCGTTAGTTTTGTATTTTTCTTATTTGCTGTTGGGATACTATGGATTTATGACAATATTAGGACAAAAAGAATTAATTATTCATTTTTTATAGCCATAGCCTTCATGACCTTAATTTTTGTGGTTGTAGAGTATAGGTTGATCTATGATATATTTTTTAATAGTGGGTATGTATCTCATAGAACAGAGTTTGGTGGAGGTCTTTTGTTTGATCTAGGTATGATAGAGGCAATCAAAAGAAGCGTAAGTAATTTCATTTTCGGACAGTACCACGCTGTAAGTTTACAAAAATACTTTATAGGATTATCTGTGCTTGTTGCTCTTCTAACTGTTTTTGTAAAAAAATTAAGAGAGAATCTGTTAATTATATTTCTGGTGATTACAGGGACTATTTCCCTTTTCTATGGATTTTTAGCCTGGGAAGGTCTTTTACCTTTAAAAAGGCAATTTATGTTATTACGGACTTTCCAATTTACAAGGTTTCATTGGTTACATCCTCTTCTGTGGTATACTATTTTTGCATTATCACTACAAGTCATTTTTGACAACATTAAATATGGAAGGCAAATCGTCTTCATTTTAATAATATTGCAAGCAGGGTTTCTGTTCTCTTATGCCGATGCACTTGTTCAGAGTGGAGGTCTTGGAATTCTTCTAAGAAGTGGTCTCAGAGGGGGTTTCACTTATGAAGAGTTTTTTTCAGAGGATTTATTCCAAGATATAGCCGATTATATCGGTGAGCCTCAAGCCAATTATAGAGTTATTAGTATAGGTTTGTATCCAAGTATTACCCAATATAATGGTTTTTATACTTTGGATTCTTATCAGGGAAACTATCCTTTAGAATATAAGCATAAATTTAGAAGGATTATAGATAAAGAACTTAATAAAAATAATTGGTTGAGAAAAGGTTTCGATAATTGGGGATCTCGATGCTATATTTTCGTAGATGAATTGGGTAGCCCCGATGATTTAATTACAAAAGATAAAGAAATAAAAGTGAAGAATCTTGAGATAAATTCCAATGTTCTTAAAAGGATGGGTGGAAGATATGTTATTTCTGCGGTTGAGATTACCAATAGTGAGGTCAATAATATGAAATTACTGAAGACCTTTGAAAATAATTATTCACCATTGAAAATATGGCTTTATAAGTTAGAATAAGTCTTATTCTTTAAACGCTCATTTTATTGGTAATGAAATCTATTTGTTTAACTTAGTGCCAATCAAAAACGGAGGAGAAGGTGATAAATATGAAAAGAGCACTAATTTCGGCTTTGGCTTGAGACCTCCTCAAAAATAAGTATAATAAAAGAAGGAGGTTTCAAATGAGCGCAAAGACAAGGTTATCTCCAAAAGAAAAGCTTCGCATTTTCATCAAAGGCCTTAAGGATAATGTTCATTTTGTTACGGTAATCCTTGGCATACTTTTTATTTAATGCTTCAGAACGGTCGTGATACTGAGATCCACCCAGTGAAATTTTACAATTTACCTTTAGAAGCTCCTGATGATAGACATAAATGCTGAGGTACGGAAAACTCGACATTTTCAAAATGTGATGCTGGTTATATTTTGTGATTATTCCTCGAATTCTACGTCAAATAAGAGTTTCAGCTGGAATTTATCGAGCGTTCTGCCTCCAATGTTGTTAATCTCAGTTAAGAATCTTTGGGCAATCTGATTCATCCGATCAGTTCCCAGGTCTTTTATCTTAACCAAAAGAGTATCATTGTTTACCAGTTTAACCTCGGTGGTTCGCTCAGGAATCATTCTCATAACTTGATAGCAGTCTTTTCTGGTATAATAAGAAGAGAAGGCTTTGGTCATCTCCTGCTCTATGTTGTGAGCAACTATCCTGATAAGATCAAAGAAGCGTTTTTTCTCAAAGTCGCAGATAGAAAATCTTCTCTTGCTATATACCTCAAGAGCAGAGATGCGAGGAGGTAGTTTTTCCATCTCTTTATTTATTTGAGCTATTCTCTCTTTTAAGATTTTCATCTCATTGATAAGTGCTGCCTGTTTTTGTTTATATTCAGCAAGAGAGATGGCATTTCTTTTTTTAGTAGTGAATCTAGTAACAAGCGTCTTTCTCTTCTTAGCAAGCTCAACTTGGAGCTTCTTTTTAGCTCTCTTGGCTCCAAGAAGTTTAGGATTCTTTACCAGAGGCTGATTTTCTAGCTCCTCAATGTCATAGCCAGGGAAATAATCAAGATGATATCTTTCTTTCATTGTTTTGAAAAAGTTGTCCTGATTCCAACGACTGAACATAATCTGAACTGGCTCTTTAGCCTGTGAGCTAAAGTCATTGGTGAGAATCGGTGATCTTTTCTTGCTCTTAGGATGAATAATACTAATAGAGCGGATCTTTCCATAATCTTTTAAGAAGATAGTTTCATCCAAATATTTGACTATCATCTTCTCAAATTTTAGTTTAACTAAACAGGCTTTGAATTCCTCTTCAGGTATTTCATTTATTCCAAGAGGAACATTCTTTCGCCAGGTATAAAACAACACTTGATACTTGGTATCTAGCTCTTTGAAAAAAGGAGCACTCCATCCTCCCCGATCAAAGCAGATCTTGAGAGGTTTTACCTTAGGGGTATATTCTTTAATGATCTGTCTAGTTTTAGCTATTAGCTCGGGGATGATCCTGATTAAATCTACTTGAGCTTCCTTGAGCATAAAGAAAAGGGGGCTGCCGCTTTTATCATTCACAAAGTAGTGCAGGTTACCCTTCATGGCTAATCTTATGGTGGTATAGAAGCCTTTGGTTAGATTCTCTAACCCATGATAGGGAATAAAGTGACCATCAAAGTAAAAGACGCCTATCTGAACGATCTTACATTCTAAGAACCTCTGAGCAAAGCTAAGCATAATTTCTTCAGTCTTATTCAGAGAAGACATATCATCAAAGAACTTTCTGTAGGTCTTACCAGAAAAAGAAATGGGCTTTCCCAGGAGAATCCCAAAATCTTTTTTGAAAAACCTATCGAAAGCTCCTATTGATCGCACCTCTAGAAGGGCTCCGTAAAGTAGAGAATAGCAGATCTCCTTAGAGTTAATCTGACGAGTATTCAAAGAAGATAAATATTCTTCCATAACCGAGCCGAACTGTAGTTTTTCTATGAGATGGTTATAGATTAAGATTCCTCCATACTGACAGATACAGCCTTTGGAGAGTCTTTTTAAATAGAACTGATCAACTCTTGTGAGCATTAGAGATTTCTGATCTGAATTGTTGTTTCTCTGTGTGAAATTTGGCTTACTTTTTCCATTTAAAGAACGGTTGTCGCTATTCCAGGTAAAGTTGAATTCAAGCTGATTAGGATCAGACTCTTCTTCAAAGGTCAACTCAAGTTGAGAAGAAGAATCATCATCTAATGAGTTTTTGAATCCTCCTTCTATTAAAGCTTTACTTATGCTTGCTCGACTGATATCCTCACCAATTCGCTGACTGACTAGGTGAGCTAATTCATTCTCTGATAGTTTACCCTGGGATAAGGATATCTCCTCGTAGATAACTCGCTTGACTCGGGGAGTAAGAGAATAGTTATCCTTAGGGCCTCGTTTCTTTTGAAGAAAGGATAGATCCTTTACCTTGTGATAAGAACGAATGAGATTATTAACAGTATTAGGATGTATCCCGAAAGCTCGAGCAAGCTGTTTTTGCTCAGCAAGACGAGTGCGGTAAAGTTGAATTATAGCTACTTTCTCACTAGCTAAATCTTTCTCATAATACCGCATGAAGGGAAGTTTATGACAAAGAATATTTATTTGCCCTCTTCGATTGATAATCTTTACATTAGCATTTACCGAGATAATCTGGTCTTTGCGATTTTTAAACAAATAAGACATCTCTCTCATCTCCCAAGCATTTTCTTCCAATTATATCAGAAGATTCTTTTGAGACGAGAGAAAAAATCAATCACAATAAATTATCAACCCAACTAATGCGGGTTTCAGAGGCTAAAATCCAGTTTTCCGTACCTCAGAAATGGTTTTTTTCTGCAGAAGAAGTAGAGAAATTTATTCTCTATCGTTCTGCAAAAAATGGAATGAAGGTTGTATGAATGAAGATTGAAGCTGTTAGTAGAGAAAGCTTAGGAATAAGAGGACTATTACCCATCTCGCCACTCACATTTTATTTACGCAAACGTTGAATTTGCGTAATTTATATACGGGGACCCTATCGGTGGTGTTGGAGGAAGAGGCCTAATGGAATTATCAGACATTACCCTGACTCTTTTTTTCACCGGAGGTGTTGGCTTAAAAACTTGGGCTCAAGTGGGTAATCTAAATCGGGAAATTACTATTTATCGGCGGCTTGTCGAATATCTAAAAACTGTCAATTTTGTAACTTATGGGGGACGTGCCGACTATAGATATGCTCACTCTCTGGGAAACATCAGTCTTTATCCTATTTCCTGGAGAGGCTCAATGCTGATAAAACTAGTCTATCTGTTAATTCGCCACTGGCCTATGTTGATGAGAAGTGACATACTTAAGACTAATCAAATTCGGGGTTCAGAAATTCCTATCTGGCTTAAAAAACACTCAGGAAAAAAATTGATTGTCCGATGCGGATATTTATATTCTCTTTTTACTGAAAGATGTTCCCGTAATAAAGAAATTATTGCTGCGGTTTATCGTCTTGAACGAAATGCTTTCGAAGCTGCTGATATTTGTGTGGTACCTACGGCACGAGACCGTGATTGGGTTGTAGAAGAGCATCGCATAGCAAAGAAAAAAATCCGAGTTGTTCCTAATTATGTAGATGTGAACACCTTTCACCCTTCTAGAGAGCCGAGAGAAATCTTATTCGACTTGGTATTTGTGGGGCAATCGGGCCCACAAAAAAATCTTTTATCTTTATTTAAAGCTCTTGCGAAGCTTAAAGGACAAGATCAAAAGGTGCGAGTTTTGATGATTGGCAATTGCTCGCATGACTCAAAATTGATTGAGATTGCAGAAAATAAACAACTAAGTGTGGAATTTGTCGGAAATGTTCTTAATAATCAGCTACCAAATTATCTTAACCAGGCCGCCGCTTTCATAATACCTTCTAATTATGAAGGTCATCCTAAAGCGCTCCTTGAAGCTATGAGCTGTGCTCTTCCCTGCATTGGCACCGATGTTGAAGGTATTCGAGACGAAATTAAACACAGGGAGACAGGTTATCTTTGTAGTACTGATTCAGAAAGTATTGCAGATGCGATTCAAGAGGTACTTGCTGATAAGTTCCTGCAACATGAGATGGGTGAAAACGCCCGCCATTATATCAAGGAAAACTATTCTCTGGAGCGGGTGTTGAAGATGGAAATTGATGTTATCCGAGAGGTTATGAGTTTGTGAAAAATTACTTAGTTGATCTTATCCTTCGTAGAGTAGCAACAGTGGTGAAAAGAATTTTACCCTCTACCCGCGCAGCAGCATTTATGCTGTTGATTGGTCCATTAGTTCAACAGGATAAACCGGAAAGGGCGCTCCGATTCTTATTTGAACTGGAAAACCGACTCTATGAACTGGAGGGGCAGACATCGGTACGTTATGGAGGCGGCATTCATACCAAACACCGACACACCAACTACCACCAGTTTTTTATTAAGAATCTTAAACCGGGAGAACGTGTACTGGACGTTGGCAGCGGCAACGGATTTTTGGCGTACGATGTAGTAACCTCGGTCAAAAATATATGCGTAGTGGGGATTGAATTAAACAAGTCTAATGTCAAATTTGCCTGCGAACATTATCAGCACCCAAACTTGGTTTTTGTCCACGGTGATGTCCTTAAGAATATACCTCAAGAAAAATTTGATGTTATTATTCTCTCAAACGTATTGGAGCATATTGAGTGTCGCGTGGACTTCTTAAAAAAGTTGACGGAATTCACTCGTCCAAAACGACTTCTAATCCGGGTACCCCAATACGATCGGGATTGGCGTGTTCCTTTAAAAAATGAGTTAGGCGTGGACTCGCGACTTGATAGGGCCCATTTTATTGAATACACCAGGGAGAAATTCTTAGAAGAGCTCTCTTTAGCTAATTTGCGACCGACTCATATGGAGTTTCGTTGGGGAGAAATATGGAGTGTAGCGGAACCTTTGTCAAAGGTGAAAAATAATGACTAATCCCAAGGTTACCGTCCTAATGTCCGTATATAACGGTGAAAAATACCTTGGTGAAGCAATTGATGGTATCTTAAATCAGACTTTTAAGGATTTTGAATTCTTGATTATCAACGATGGCTCAACTGATAGTACTGCGGAGATTCTGCAGAGTTACCAGGATCCGAGAATAAAAATAATCAATAATGAGAAGAATATAGGTTTAACTAAGTCTTTAAATAAAGGATTAAAGATAGCAAAGTGTGAATACATTGCCCGTCAGGATGGAGATGATGTATCTTTACCGACAAGACTTGAAGAACAAATAAGCTTCTTAGATAAGAACAAAGAGGTGGGATTGCTGGGAACGGCCTGGTACATTATAGATGAAAATAGCCAAGAGATAAGAATCGGTAAACCTGCCGATGGCAAACATGCTGTTCATTGTATGTGTCATGGCACAGCACTAATAAGAAAAGACTGTTTGGAAGAGGTAGGTCTTTATCGGGAAGTATTTGAATATGCTCAAGACTATGATCTTTGGCTTCGTATTGCCGATGAGTTTGAGGTAAGAAATATTAGAAAACCTTTGTATAAGCGAAGAGCGCACGATGTTTCTATCTCATTGAATAAAAAAATGCAACAGGATCTATATGCCTCGCTTGCTATTGAAATGATGGAGGAAAGAAGAAAAACTGGAAAAGACAAATTAAGTAGGGTGGACCAAGAGGAAGCGGTAAGAATCAGAAACCAAAGGCTTAGAGTATCAGGAATAAAAAAGAGGAGGATACTTTCGCACAATTGTTTTATCTGGAGCCAAGGTGCTTTCGCCGTAGGTGAATACAAAAGATCCCTCAATTATACAATTGAGTCTCTTGCTTGGTATGTATTGAATTATCAGGCATGGAGCTTACTAATGAAGATTACAGCAAAGGAGTTTTGCAATAATCCTATTAAATTAATGACAACTGCACTGAAATTTCTTATTCATGAAATAACCAAAAAATTCAAACAACATATCTTAATTATTTGGAATCGTAAAATGTATTGGAATCAGTGGGCTCGTAGAATGTATTGGAATCAAAGAGCATCATATATTGATATAAAATGGGGGAGAGAAAAACATGATTATGTTTTACTAAGTAAAATTATTTCTTTTGTTAAGCCAAGGCATTTGCTTGATTTTGGCTGTGGAAGTGGTCGTCTTTTCCCATTATATAGTAATTTGAAAATTAAAGAGGTTATAGGTCAGGACATTTCAAGTAAAGCACTGGAAATCGCTAAAGACCGCTATCACTTTCCTAATGTTAAAACAATAAATCAAGACATTTTAGAAATGAATTTTCCATGGCAATACTTTGACCTAGTTGTTTCGAATCGTGTGTTGCAGAATAGTCCGCATAGTGATATTGAAAAGGTTATCAAAAAACTCACTGATTTAGGTAAGAATATATACATTAACGAAATGTATGATAGTGATTTCTCTGGTGAAGTGTTCTATATGTTTAAACATAATTATGTAAAACTATTTGATAAATATGGCTTTAAGGTAATTCGAAAAGGGTTACTTGGCAAACAAACCTGGTTTCTTTTTGGTAAAAATTTTAAGGAAAGTGATGAATTATGATGCCTTTGGTTAGTGTAATTATTCCTATTTATAATCGCACAGAGTATGTTTGTGAAGCAATTGATAGTGTATTAGCCCAGACTTACAAGAATTATGAAATTGTAGTTGTGGATGATGGTTCCATTACCGACGTCAAGCGAGTATTGAAACCCTACAGGGCCAAAATTAAATGTCTCTATCAGGAGAATAAGGGATTAGCGGCGGCCAGGAATTACGGCATAAAGAATTCAAATGGCAAATATCTTGCTTTCTTAGATGATGATGATTTATTTGAGCCTCGAAAATTGGAAATTCAAGTGCCAGTACTTGAAGATAATCCCGAGGTGGGGTTTGTGTATTCTGACTGTTATGGATTTGAAGCAGAAAATAGAAACGAAAAGAGACTAAATTTAGCAACAGGACGCGATAGAGCTAGTAACGAATTTGCTAACTTATATTTTATAGATACAAATGTTTTAGTGCCTACAGTTTTGATCCGTCGTAAGTGTTTTGAAGACGTAGGTCTATTTGATGAGAATCTGCCTCAGAATGAAGATGTTGATATGTGGTTGCGCGTAGCTCTGAGATGGCAGGTTAAATTTTCCGATTATCCTTCTGCCTTAGTAAGGCGTCATTCCAATAGAATGAGTCTTGACAGAGTAGAAACTTACGATTCTCTTATAAAAAGTTGGCAAAAAATACTAAAAATATATCCGAATTTTAGAAAAGATTTAGGAACAGATGCCAATAGACGAATAGCGAATCTACATTATTTACTTGCTCAAGCATATCTAGGAAGAAACAAAATTAAAGAAGCACGAAATGAGTTTATTTCGTGTACAAAGATTTTAAAATTGTTTAAATTAAAAGCTTATTTTTATATATTAATATTATCGCTTGGAAAAGCATCTCCAGACCTTTTTCTCTCAGTAATTATGAATGTACGAAGGATTCTTAGGGAATTATTTATATCTCCTCTCCGGAAAGGAATTAGATTGATGCGATTAATTTACCATCGTAGAAGTCTTAGGCTTATTTTTATCGCTGGAGGTACAGTAAGTTTAAGAGATGTGTTAATGGCTTTTAAGTTTCTTTGGACTCGTAGGAATTTACAAGAAGGTTTATATATTCAAAAATTTGAAAATGCACTTAAAGGATACCTTGGTGTTAAGTACGCTATAAGCTTCCATGGAGCAAGAGTGGCTCTGCAGGCAATTTTGGAGGCAATGGAAATTGGTGAAGGTGATGAGGTTATTCTGCCAGGGTATACTTGTGTTGTAGTTCCCAATGCTTTACTATTTCGTGGTATTCATCCGATTTATGTTGATATTACTCTAGATACCTACAATATCTCACCATCTTTACTGCAAAAAAGTTTAACGCCCAAAACTAAGGCTATTATTATTCAATATACTTACGGATTAGTGCCGTCAAATGTGGATGCTTTAATTGAAATTGCCCATAAAAATGGTATTGGAATTATCGAAGATTGTGCTTCTGCTCTTGGTGCAACTTATAAAGAGAAGAAAGTAGGTACATTGGGAGATGCAGCAATTTTTAGTACGGAGCAGACAAAATGTATTTCTACGCAGTTCGGTGGTTTTGCAGTAACAAATGATTCTCAGATTGGAGAAAAACTTTTGAAAATTCAGAAAAGGTTACCGTTTCCAGATGATAAACAAATAAGAGTTAGACTTTTTCAATTTATTTCTAATTACTGTAGGTGGCATCCAATATGGAGTATATGGCTCACACCTGCAGTAAGTAGATTGCAGATATTCTTTGGACCTTACATCCCGGGAATGAATAAATATGAACTTTCCAGTAAAGAACCATATAATCATTACGTAGTAATGCCAAATGCATTAGCATCCTTAGGGATTCGACAATTGAAATATATTGACCAGTACAATACTCACAGAAGATCAATTGCTATGTTGTACCAGCAAATTTTATCAGAACACGCTCAGATACCAAGATTGGCAACTAATGGAGGACATATCTTTTTAAGATACCCTGTTATAGTAAAAGATCGAGGATATATAATCAGAGAAGCATCAAATAAAGGAATTCAATTGGGAGAATGGTTTAATAGCGTTATTCATCCGAAAGGGGCACCGTTAGATAAATTGATGTATATTCCTGGTAGCTGTTCACAGGCAGAACATACTGCATCAAACGTTATAAATTTACCAACTCATCCAGCTATTATCCCAAAAGAAGCACAGGAGATAGCCCATTTTGTTCTGAAGCTACTACATCAGTTAGAAATTGGAGGAAAATATAATGAATGATATTATCAATGTTGGTATTGTTGGTCTTGGTGGTGGTGGAAGAGCTCAAATAGATTATTTTTATTCAATTGAAGGCGTAGAGGTAAAAGCCCTCTGTGATATTCACAGTAATGTTTTAAAAAGCGTTGTCCGAGAAAAGCAACTAAAAGATGTATTCACTACAACTAATTATAATGAATTGGTAAGCCGCAAGGACATTGATGTTATCTCCATATGCTCTCCCGACCAATTTCATGCGGAATACAGCATAAAAGCTCTTTATACAGGCAAACACGTCCTATGTGAAAAACCAATGGCGACCTCTCTTGAAGAGTGTGGGCAATTGATAAATGCTGTTGAAAAAACCGGACTTATTTTTGCTACACAGCATCAGATGCGATTTGTTCCTCTCTTCTCGAAGATTAAGTCCATCATAGATTCTGGTGAACTTGGGGACATTTTCGTTCTTGAAGGTGACTATCTGCATGATTTAACGGAGCGAGCTAGAGAATTTGACTCATGGCGTTTAGATCCTGCTAATTACCATCCTCCCTTGTTAGGTGCAGGATGTCATTTTGTCGATCTATTCCGATGGTATAGTTCCAGCAAAGTCAATCAAATTTTCTGCTATGCCAATCACATTGCGTTCAGAGATTATCCTGAAGCTGACTGTGTTGTCACAATCTTCAAGTTTGATAACGGTTGTATAGGGAAAATTACTACTGCTTTCGGATGTAAAAGACCCCTAAGTCACCCTGTTCATGTATATGGGACAAAGGGAACAATTTCAAACAATCTTCTGTATAAAGGGCATCAGCTAGATAGAATTATTTATGAACCTCCGTTAGGCAAGAGAAAAAAACTAGCGTGCTGGATTTTAAGGCGGTTGGACGTAACTTACGAAGAATACCCTTTTCCCTTATATGAGCATAAAATAGCATGCATAAATTCACTGACCGACTTTATCAATGCAATCCGAAAAGGGAGTAAACCTCTTGTTGATGTATATGAAGGAGCTAAAACCGTTGCAGTTTGTATTGCCGGAACGCAATCTTACCGTCAAAATCGACCTGTTGAGGTTACATGAAGATGGTGAAATCGTCTCGATCGTTCTAAGGAGGACAATATCAAGATGCACTCTCCGAAAATTAGCGTTATTATGCCTACGTATAATCATGCTCAGTATTTGAGCTATGCCATCGAAAGTGGGCTATCTTAGACATTTAAGGATTTCGAGATTATTGTTGTTGACGATGGCTCTTCAGTTAATGTCAAAAAGGTTTTAGAATCTTATAGAGATAAAATTAAATACTTATATCAAGACGATAGGGGATTAGCAACGGTAAGCATTTATGGCATAAAGAATTCGAATGGCAAATATCTTGCTTTTTTGGATGATGATTTATTTGAACCTCGAAAATTGGAAATTCAACTTGCAATGCTTGAAAATAATTCTGATATTGGATTTGTATATTCTGATTATTATGTATTTGAAACAAATAATAAAGAAGAAACAAGATTGAGTTTAGCAGTAGGACGAGACAAGTCACGAGTCAAGCAGTGAATTCGCTAAACTTTTTTATGAATCCTATACAAAGCTGGTCCCTATTTGCCCAATTACAGAAACACGGATATATGAACAGACAAAGAGTCTTAAAAGATATCATTCTGTCGTTTACGCTCTTAAAACAGAAAATTTAGAGTTCTTACAATCAAAAATAGTGAAGTTTAAAATGAGGATTTTACACTCGACAAGTGATTGGCTTGCTTTGACAAAAAACTGGATATACAATCAGATTAAATTTATGCCTGAGGGTGCTAGTCAAAGCATTTGGTGTGATAAGTTGATACCAGGTCCCCATGATGAATGGAATAGAGAGTTATTTTTAACTAAAAATAGTTTGATATCTAAGATATTTCAAGGAATCAATTCCAGATTAAATCAGGTAGTTTTTACTTCAAAAGTTCCCTTTGATTTATCGAATTTTGATGTTTTATTTTCTCATTTTGGTTACAGAGCCTGGCATGATTTACAGTATGTAAAAGGTTTAGATATTAAGAAAGTTGTTAGATTTTACGGTTGTGATATTGGTTATACTGCACATCAACCAAATTGGAGCAAAAAATATGAATTAATTTTTGATGAATATGATTTGTTTTTAGCTGAGGGTCCCTACATGGCATCTGAATTGGTGAGAATTGGAGTGCCTGCGAATAAAGTGAAGTGTGTTAATTTAGGAATAGATTGTTCCAATTTGGGCAAACCTAAGCAGTATATTGATAAATTTATGAATCCTTTAAAAATACTCATCTGCGGAACATTTGCTGAAAAAAAGGGAATTGAGTATGCTTTAAAAGGTATTCTATCTTTTTGTCGGTCTAATGGTATGACTGTTAATGTTACTTTTGTAGGTGATGCAAATCCTTCCATTCCCTATCAGGTCGAATTAAAGAAGAAAATAATTTATTTAGTTAAGGAGATGAAAGAGGTAGGCGGTTGTACAGGTAATATGCTTGGTTATGTAAGTTTTGAAAGACTTCAACAATTGATGGATGAGAATCTTGTTTTAATATCTCCTTCTGTTACAGCATCTGATGGGGATATTGAGGGTGGTTTTCCTGTAACTTTAACCTATGGAGCATCTAGAGGTATGATTTTGATAGGTTCTACACACTGCGATTTGCCTGAGATAGTGAAGCATGGTTACAATGGCTTTGTTGTTAAAGAACGTGATTATTTGGCAATTGCAGATTGTTTGGAGAAAATAGTACAAATGTCGCCTGAAAAATTGAATATAATGTCCAAAAATTCTATTAAGCATGTAAAAAATCATTTTAATGCAATAGAAACAAGTGATAAAGTGTATAGGTTGATAAATGAAATTATTGAAAAATAGTTATGAAATAATAGCTTAAGAGTTCGCAAAAGATAATGAAATATTCCAAAGGAAATAAAAAATGCCTAAAGCTAAGGTATGTATGCTCACCAGTAACCACTCTGCATTAGATGACAGAATTTTTTACAAGGAATGTCGAAGTCTACAGCAAGCAGGGTATGAAGTAAGTTTAATTGCTCCCCTAAACAATGAAGGTTTTCTTGTTGACATGGGGAGCAACAGAATAGGGAAAGGTGAGATTACTCTGGATGATATAAAAATTATTGGCTTCAGCCGAACGAACAGAGGTATGGCTAAAATTTCTAGTGGATTGGAGCTAATGAAGCTGGTCGGTGTGGGAAAACCTAAGATAGGACCAGAGCCCCTTGCGGATCTAGTTAATAAAGGAATAAACGTAAATGCTGATATTTATCATTGTCATGAAATTGGGTCACTATATGCTGGTATTCAAATCAAAAAGAGCTTTAAAAAACAAGATAAGAGGACAAAACTTATTTACGACGTGCACGAATTTCATCCTGCTGCTTGTTCCAATGCAAGGAATCCACTATTGAGTGGCCTTCTAAGAAAGATAATTATCCATTTTGAGAAAGAAGCGTTAAAATATGTTGATTATATTATTGCGGCAAATCAAATAACAAGAGGTTATTTACTAACACTTAATAGGTTTACCCAAACCGAAGTACTCTATAATTGTCCTGTGCTTTCACTCTTTCAAGAATACAAAGGCAATGAAAATCATAAAAATAAAGTTACTATTTGTCATGAAGGTTCCTTAGGATTCAATCGTGGTCTAAGGCAGATGATCGAAGTTATGAGAATATTAAAGGGGCATTATGGCAATAAGGTTGAATTACTCATCGTTGGCGATGTCTATGGAGAAGAGAGAAGGTACCTTGATGAAAAGTTGGAAGAATATGACTTATATGATACTATAAGGTGTACTGGTTGGCTTCCTTATAAGGAAGTGGGAAAGGCCATTTCTCAATGTTCCATCGGCATTATTTTTATGGAATACACAGAGAACAATATGCTTGCCGGACCCCCCAATAAGCTTTTTAACTATATGAGATATAGTTTGTCTGTCGTTTCAGTTGACTTACCTGAGACCAACCGCATAATTTCAGAGACTCAGTGTGGCTTAACTGTAAGCAATAGAAATATTAAAAACTTGGTAAGGGTATTGTCCATTTTAATTGAGGATGAAAGCAAGAGACGCCGCATGGGGATGAATGCTAAAAAAGCAGTTTATAACAAATACAGCTGGGAGCAGATGGAGAAGAAGCTGTTAAGAGTATATGAAGAGTTAGGTTGATCCTAAGTTTACTATCTGAATGAAGGTACGTTATGGCAACGGCCGGTAGCAAGCCAAATTTAGAAATGGAACGCTGGAGAGAGTGGTGGAATAAACGGCCGGGGGAAACTTTTGATATTTATGAGCTTATTAGAGGTACTCCGGACCTCCTTAGTAATCAAACAAAAATGTTTTTGACAAATAAGATATTTTCCGCCTTAGAGTTACGAGAAAATGATATCCTTGTTGATGCAGGATGTGGTGTTGGTGACTCTACCCTCTTGCTCCACCACCACTGTCAAAAAATAATTGGTATTGATCATGCGGAGAATTTACTTCGTCTGACGGTCCAAAGAAGCAAAAGTAAGGAAATAGCCCGTGCGCTTATTTGTGCTTCGATATCCGCGATTCCGCTTAAGGATAGCATCACTGATAAACTCATTTGCGAGAGTGTTCTACAATACATTCCTGAAAAGAGCTTGAGAGAGGTAATGGAGGGATTTCGCAGGATTACCAAAGATAACGGGATAGTAGTAATCTGCTGCAAGAACAATTTCACTCTTACGGAATTTTACCACAGGGTGATGAGATTACTTAGTCGTGTATATCATTATATAATTACCAAGCCTACGCATAATTCGACGACTAAAACCGCAGAATCTTTAATCGTGCATTATAGCTCATATCGATTTTATCGTAAATTATTTAAGGAGACTCTGGGTAACATAGAAGAAGAATGGTCATTCGCATTATTTTCCTGGAAAAAGCTCAAAAGGTTTAAAATGAATAGAAACATAGAGAAGTTCGAACTTTGGGTACGCCAATATATTCCGTTTCTGTTGAGACCATTTGGCATAGAGTATTACTTTAAAATTCGCGTTCAAAAATAATATGTGGAGAAAGAACACTTGATTTTTAAGATTCAACTTCTAAATGAAAGCGAGTTCCCGTTCTGGAATGATCTGGCAAGCCAATCTCTGCAAGGAACTCTTTTTCATAAGACATACTGGCTTGATGCCTCAGGAGAAAATTTCAAAATCTACGGATGTTTCAGGAATGGAAATTTGGTGGGAGGACTACCAATCGGGTGCAGGTCAAAGTTTGGCATTAGACAAGCAGTTCATCCTCATCTAACCCCTTATCTTGGGGTTGTATTCAAAAAAAGTGAGACAAAATATGTAAATAGGACATCTGAAGAGAAGAAAATCAGCGAATCTATCGCAAAAAAAATAAAAGAGGATTTCGAGTTTGTAAGATTTAATTTTTCGCCACTTTTTACTGATTTACAACCTTTTATTTGGCAGGGCTTTTCAAGTCATGTAAGATATACTTATTTACTTAATTTAGAAAGCCTAGGGAAGGTATGGAAAGCTATGGATGATAGTAGAAGGAATGATGTAAGACGGGCTGAGAAGGATGGAATTGTAGTTGAATCCAGTGATAATTTTAAAGAAGCCTTTGCTTTAGTGGAAAAAACTTTTCAAAGGCAGGATATAGAACTAAAATTTAGGTCTATTGCCTTTAGGTATAATAAAGTTCTTAGCGAGAAAGGTCAGTGTAAATCTTTCTTAGCAAGGAACAAGAAAGGAAAAGCTATAGCAGTAGTATACATAGTCTGGGACAAGAAGAGAAGTTATTATCTATTGGGTGGATATGACTTTGAGAAAAGGCATCATGGTGCATCGGCGATAGCTACGTGGGAGGCGATTAAGTTTACAAAAGAAAAATTGGGGCTAAATGAATTTGATTTTGAAGGCTCAATGATTCCGCAAGTCGAACAATTTTTTAGAAAGTTTGGTGGCGAACTTACTCCTTATTATTTCGTTACCTGGGCGAAGCCATCTGTAAAAATTGTTCTATCTGCGAAAGAAACAGTTGAAAAAGTATTAGGTAGGTTGAGATTGAAGTAACTATGATATATGCAGCTTATGAGAATAGTCAATTTAAATTACAGATTGAATATATTTTTAATTTGATTCTTTCAATATACGGAATTAAATGGCAAGTGATTAATTATTCTCAGCTTTCAACTTTAAAATTGAGATTACCAACTATAGTTATTTCTTACGGTAAACATAGATTAGGGATAAAATTTAAACATTGCATCCATATCTACGAATCCAATTTTTTCGGCAAAGGTTATTTAAAACCGGAGTCAGTACCTCCATTGCCATTAAAGAGATTTAATGGGTTGCCTGCAATCTATTATGGTTGTAGTGACTTTGATGATTTTGTTCGTAGATCAGAAAACCTCATTGAGACTAATATTGATATTATTGCCTCCTCTTTCTTTATCCTATCCCGGTATGAAGAAATTGTTTTAAATAAGAAAGACAGATTTGGTAGGTTTCCGTCAACGGAAAGCTTAGCTTACAAAGAAGGCTTTTTAAATAGGCCGATCGTAAATGAATATATTGAACTTCTATGGAAATGGATTGATAGCTTCGCATTGGGATTTAAGAGAAGAAAATTTTGGGGAGATGAGGATTTTGCGGTCTGTTTAACTCAGGATGTGGATAATGTAAAGAAATATAAAGTTTATCCTCCACTATTAACTATCGGTAGTTTAGCCCTAAGGCATAGAGATTTAAGGAGAGTCTTCGCTACCATTGTTGATTATTTTAAAGCTAAATTAGGTAAAGATCCTTACGATAATTTTGGCTATATAATGAAATTGGAAGATAAATATGGATTTAAGTCTTCTTTTTATTTTATGAGTGGAGGAAACACCAAATATGATGCGAGTTATTCAATAAATGATTCTTATATTACCTCTTTAATTAAAACTCTTCAAGAAGAAGGCTTTGAGGTAGGATTGCATCCCAGTTTTAATTCTTATAATAATTTTCGGATGTTAAATTTAGAAAAAAGAAAACTTGGAGAAGCTACAGAAAGCGCCATTTTTGGTGGAAGACAACATTACTTAAGATGGAAAACTCCGGATACCTGGAGAATTTTAGAAAAAGCAGGATTAAAATACGATACTACTCTAGGTTTTGCGGACCGTGAGGGGTTTAGATGTGGAATCTGCTTTCCGTATAAACCTTTTGATGTTGTTGAAAACAGGGTATTAAACATCTGGGAATTGCCATTAATTATAATGGATAGAAGTTTATTTAATTATCAGAATCTTACTCCAGAAGAAGGATTTCAGCGAATCAAAAATTTGATTGATATTACAAAAAAATATAATGGGCTGTTTGTATTACTCTGGCATAATTCTTCTCTTGACAGACTAGAGCTCCCAGGATGGATTCAAGTTTATGAAAGAACTATGGAATATATTGGAAAACAAGATGTTTTTAATAATACAGCTCAAGGGATTATAGATTGGTGGGAGAAAAAATAAACTTGTTTATAGAGACAAATAGCATCCTCGAAACTTAACAAAATGAAAATTTGCTATTTTGGTGCTTATGATCCTAATTATCCGCGCAATTATGTGATTAGGCGAGGACTTAGAAAGAACGGAGTTAAAGTTATCGAATGTCAAATTCCCATAGGTTTTAATATGGGGAGACGATACATAGAGTTGTATAAAAAATTTCATCAAACTAAAAAAGATTTCTCTGCCATAATTGTAGCGGAATTTAACCATGTTGTTATGCCTATGGCTTATTATTTTGCTCGAAAGAATAGGGTTCCGTTAATTTTCGATCCATTTGTTTCCTTTTATGATTCATTGGTGGTTGATCGAAAACAGTTTGGTGCTTATTCCCTAAAATCGAAAGTATGTTTTCTGGTGGATAAAACATCGATGAAGTTAGCCGATTGCTTGCTAGCTGATACGGAAGAACACAAAAGACTTCTTCTTTCAACATTTAGAGTTAAGAAGGAGGTCGAGGTAATACCTGTTGGAGCAAACGAGGAGCTATTTTATCCTCAGCCCAAGAAGGAAAACCGACAATTTATCGTGCTTTTCTGGGGAACGTTTATTCCTCTTCATGGAATAGAGCATATTTTACAGGCCGCGAAGATCTTGGAAAAGAATTCGGAAATTAGAGTTGATCTAGTTGGTGATGGACAAACTTTCTATGAGATGAGAAATTTAGCAAGGAAACTTGGACTGAGCAACACAAACTTCTTAGGTTTTGTAGATCTAGGTCGGTTACCTACTCTGATGGCATCAGCTGATGTTTGTTTAGGCATTTTTGGCAATACGCCTAAGACTAGCAGAGTAGTACCTCATAAAGTTTATAGCGCCCTTGCAATGAAAAAACCAGTAATAACTGGAGATACTCCCGCAGTTCGGAGGTATTTCAGTCATAAAAGACATCTATATCTGGTTTCTATAGCAAGTCCAGAGGCTATTGCCGAAGGAGTAATAACTCTTAAGGAAGATGCTGATCTTAGGGAAAACATTGCCCAACAAGGATATAAGTATTTTTTAGAGAATTTCTCTTCCAAGAAAATTGGAGAGAAGATAAAGAATGTATGTCTGAAATTACTTTAAGAAAGGAAACTATAGTGCGAGATGTTGTTATTGCTTCTTCACACTTATGGAAAGGAAGACGTAAGGTGAATTTGCACTTTTTTGCGGAGCATTTTTTAGAGAAAGGCTTCTCGGTTCGTTTTCTAACTGTACTATTCTCTTTGCTTTCACTTATTAATCCTTGGCTCTCCAGTAATAAACTTCGTAAGTTACGAGTATGGCTGAAAGGGGGGGGGAAACAATGCTTTAATCAAAGCACTCTTACTAACTATGTCGTTCTAAGTATTTTTCATCCTTCCCGGACGATACCACTTTTGAATAGTTATTATGTGGCTAAGGAATATTTGAAATTTTCATATCTACCTATGTCAAGGTGGTTAAAGGAAATCTACGGTAAGCCAGTTGACATCCTTATGTTTGGTGCCAGTGGAATATCGATTTGTAGCCAGGTGACGGCGAGGTTAGTGATATATCGGCTAAATGATCTAATTTCTGGTTTCAGCGGAGTGTCTGAAGGGTTAATTAAATACGAGAGCGAAATTCTGAAAAAAGCAGACTTGGTTTTGCCCGTTTCTGAGTCCCTATATGACTACGCAGCAAGAAAAAGGGGAACTCGAGAAGGAGTTTATTTGCTTCCCAATGGCGTAGATGTCCATAAGTTCGCAAGGTCTTATCAAATCCCGTTAGAATACAAAAGAATTCCTGACCGTATAGCTATTTATGTAGGAACTATAACTTCTTGGTTCGACTGGGATCTGTTAATTTACTCAGCAGAGCACAAAAAAGATTTATCCTTTGTCATTATAGGCCCAGGGTATATCCCCACTAATTTGCCTAAAAATGTCTATACTTTTGGCCCAAAACCTTACGAGGAAATACCTGCATATATGCAACATGCTGATGTGGGGTTGATACCATTCAAGGATCTATCCCGCATGGACACAGTTGAACGGCCTCTTAAGTTTTATCAGTATCTAGCTTCCGGACTTCCTGTAGTTTCTGCATCTTGCGGAGCTCTAAAAAAAATGGCTCCTTATGCTATTCTGGCTGAGAATGCTAAAGAATTTGTGGCGGGAATAGAACGGGCACTGGAATATAAGAAAACAGAGAGGAACGAACTTAGAGAGATTGCAAAAAAATTCTCCTGGGATAAGGTTTTTGCCGAATTTGACAGGATTCTAGACCTATACCTGTAATGTCTCGAAGTCAGATACTGATTAAGGAGGGAGTGTTAAATTCTCTTCGCGATATCGAAGGCGAATATAATTTTCTTTAGTGTAGAACTTCATAAATCTTGGCAGGAGCATTCCAAGCAGGCTGCAATTTTGAAAAGTCGTTGTTAGAATAAATTAATTTTACAAAAGGCGATTTTTCATATAATTCGTACACCTCTTTTGGCGTATGATAATTTCTAAAGGGAATTCCTGCGGATAAGTATATGTGAGTTATTCCCAATTTTTTTACTATTTGGTAGGCTCTTGAATCAGTAATGTTGTAAAAGGCCCATTTTGCATTATTGTACGCATTTTCAAATTCTTGATCTGAAAAAATTAAATGGCCACGTTTACCGGTACCTCTGGTAAAAACTGTTCTTCTTTCAGAAACAATAGGTACCCAGTGGCCTTGATAATGAGGCCCTGTCTGATTCAAAATTAAAGTATTTTCATATGAGGTATTTTTCTTAAGCCAGGTTAGGGCAGCTACATCAGCGTCAGAAATTATTGGACCATTTGAAAAGTGGGAACGAGGATCTAAAATTGTTGTGACAAAAAAGAAAAGACAAAATAAGAACACCATTGAAATCTTTAAATACCGGTATTTCTTTACTCTAGTTTTCGTTTTACGGCATAAAAAATCTATAAGATTGATTATTAAGAGAAAACCATAAGCAGAGATGATGGGGGCAGCTATTGAGCTGCCGTACTGGTTAGACATAACTCCCCCAAGAAATAAAGTGGAAACAGCCCAAACGAAAAGAAAAATCGCAAGATTGTTTCTTCTTAATAAGATTTCTACTATGCCGATGGCGAAGAAAATGGGTAAAATATTTCCATATAAGTAATCGAGAAATTGCAAATTGTAAGTCCATAAATGTGGTGAAGCCAAAGAAACCTTGGTGCTGAACCATGGTAGAATCCACAATAAACTAACAAACAATATAATAAAAGGAATGAGGAAGTTTTTCCAATCTTTTTTCTCCTTTGTAACTAGTTGAGAAATAGAGAAAATAAATATTGCCAGGGCCATCCATTTGAAAAATCTTGGATGAACTAGCATTAAAGTTCCCAACAGAATCCCTGTTAGAATATACCACGGAGATTTCTTTTTCCTTAAGGTTACGATAAAAAAGAAAAGTAAATTAATATTTATCATTATCGCTACATTTTCTGTCACCTGTCCTATGTTTAACAAAAATCCCCATAAAAAGCTATTATAGAAAAAGACAATCGTGGCAATCAAAAAATAGATTTTATTTTTAAAGTCTGAGGTAACAATATCTAAAATGCAGTAAAGTGCTAATCCAGAAAAGCTTAAAGTTATTATTTGTATTAAGAGCAAAGAGATTTGAATTGGAATATTGGAAAAGATGGAAAGAAAAGTTATTAATAGATCTGCACCAGGAGGATAAACAATTGCAAGTTTCGTGTCGTTTAGAAAAGGAGTCACATAAGGATAGCTCTTTTCATATTTAGAAAACAAGCTAAAATAACCGTTTGATTGAGAATCAACATCGCAGGGAGCCACTCGATTTATGCAAACTAACATCAGGAAATATAGAAAAAAGAGAAAAATAACAAAGGGAATTATGTTATTTATCTTAAAAATTGCCTTAATCTCTTTTTTTTGTACAATTGATTTATCTCTTTTGTAAATCATATACAGTAATATTATGGTTAAGAGAAGGATTACGGAAGTCAAAAAATAAAAATTTATTCTTTGAGTGATAGTTACTATAAAGGACCATAATGCAATGCTAAAAGAACAACCTATGGCAGGACTTAAATAAATCCTATAAGGAAAAGGGGCTTTTCGGTATAGATAAGTGATAATGGAAAAACCAAATGGCGAAAAAGCAATGACAAAGACAATTAAGCCTATGATAAAATTTTCCAAATTGGTACCATCAATAAGATAGGTGATAAACTTGAATTTTATTAGTATTTCTATTAGGTTTGGATTACTAAACATTATTAGACCAGCGTGTCTTAACTTTTATGACGATCCGAAGAAAAGATTTGTATCGCAAAGTTTGCTCTGCTGAACGATATACTCTTGTATTATACAGTGGAAACAAACTTTAGTCAATTAGCACACTGATCTGGACATTCCCCAAAAATTTTTTGGGAATGTCCTGTACACACTCATCTTGACATTACCGATGAAGGTTATATTATTAAGAGAATCTTCAGTCAGTGGGCCTACGACACCAAATTTCTTTCTAGAAACTTGGAAACAACATTCAAAGTTGAAAGGAGATTTTTTCTTTGAAAGTCCTGGTAACCGGTGGTTCAGGATTTGTTGGATCTTACGTGGTCAGAGAGCTGGTTAAGGCGGGGAAAGAGGTACTTAATTTTGATTTAGTACCACCAGAGCAAAGCAGTTCCGAGTTCGTCAGGGGGGACATATTAAATTTTGGACAGGTCTTAAAAGTCTTAGAAGGTGTTGATGTTGTATGTCACGTTGCCGCAATAGGAGATGTTTATCGGGCTGAAGAAAATCCTCGTTTGGCTACCGAAATTAACGTGCTGGGGACGGTCAATTTGTTAGAGGCGGCAAGGATAAAAGGAATCAAGCGCTTTATTTATACTTCAACCTGGGAGGTATACGGAGATATCGAAGATCAAGCATTGACCGAAGAAAGCGCAAATAAACCCCATCATCCATATAATACCACTAAGTACTGTGGTGACCTGATGGTGCAGTGTTACAGCAGATTCTATGGGATGCCAGCCGTGATTCTGAGAATAGGAACGGCTTATGGAGTGGGAATGAGAGATACAGCGGTAATACCTTTATTTATCAATAAAGCTTTGAAAGGGGAAAGTATCACTCTTCATGGAACGGGGAAACAGGGACGTCAGTTTGTCCACGCCAGGGACTTGGGAAAGGTATTTAATAAAGTAGTGGATAGCTCTGTCACTGGAATTTTTAACCTGGCGGGAAATGAACTGATCACGGTTAAAATGATAGTAGAGAGAGTGAAAAGGAAAGTGCCCTCCGTGAAGATAGAGAAAGAGCCTCCCCGGAAGGGAGATATTCAACCGATTCCTATCGGTTCCTTAAAGATTAGAAAAACACTAGCTTGGAAGCCAGAGGTGTCCTTTGACCAAGGTTTTGAGGAGTTGTTTGAATACTATAAGGATAATTTAGGTAAGGGCAGCTACTGAGCCAGATAATTTAGCCTGGAATTTAATGAAGATAGTATTGAGGAGGGTAGAGAAAGTTGGCCAAAGAAAGTCTGTCAATTATCATTCCGGCCTATAACGAAGAGAAGGGAATAGATGCTACCATTACCAAGCTAAAGGTGATGAATAAAGACTACGAAATTATTGTAATTGACGATGGTTCAACCGACAATACCTATCAAATCGCCAAAGAAACCGGAGTTAAAATTATTCGTCATCCCTATAACAAGGGGTATGGAGCTGCACTTAAAACAGGCGTTAGGGCGGCTGAGTTCTCCTTCACCACTACTTTGACTCTGGCTATGGTTAAGGAGGGATATAATCTGAAATATGTCCCTGTGAAAACATTTTGGCGGACAGGCAAAAGTGAAGTGAGGCCTTTTCGAGACGGTTTCCGATTTATCTTGCTTATTTTAGGGACCATAAACTTATTCTCCCCCCTCAAGATATTCTTACCGATAGCTCTGATATTGTCTATAATAGGGGTTATAGACATATTGCATGGCATTATATGCTATAGAAACATTAGTGATCCAGCACTGCTGCTTGTTCTGAGCACTATCCTCATTTTTTTCTTCGGCCTTCTGGCTGAGTGTCGTGTCTATTTACTCTCTAAGAGCTATCGCTAAGTCTCACGGAATTTGTTATGCTACGTCTAGAATAAAATCTGGTAACCCTTTGACCAAAAGAAGTTTTATGCTAAGGGGCGCCGACAAGGAACTATGAAGAGTTGGGGGTTGCAGCTCAGCATAATCATACCTGTCTACAACGAGGAAAAGTCTATTGCCACAGTATTAAAAGAGATTGAGGATGTAATGAATCGTAGCAGATTAAGTTACGAGATTATCGTTGTCAATGATGGGTCTACGGATAAAACCAGGGAGGTCTTGAAGAATAGCGGGCCGAATATCAAAGTGTTTCATCACAGAGTCAATAGAGGCTATGGAGCCTCGCTAAAAACCGGGATCGGCAATGCCCAGCATGAGATTGTTGTAATAGCAGATGCGGACGGGACTTATCCCTATGAAAGAATTCCTGAGTTAGTGAGTTACATGAAAGATTATGATATGGTAGTAGGAGCAAGAACTGGGGTTAGTGTCAAAGTCCCTTTGATTAGAAAACCGGCAAAATGGGTAATTAATCGATTAGCAAATTATTTGACAGGAGTGAAAATCCCTGATTTAAATTCTGGTTTGAGAGTGATGAAGAAAGCAATAGTGAATAAGTTCACTCGATTATTACCGGATCAATTTTCATATACAGCTACAATAACTCTTGCCATGTTAACGAACGGCTACCAGGTAAAATACGTGCCGGTCGATTACCATGCAAGAATAGGTCAGTCAAAGATTAAGCCAATAAGAGACACACTCAACTTTATCCAGTTAATAGTAAGGACGGTTATGTATTTCAATCCATTAAGGGTATTTATCCCTTTAAGTTTAGGATTATTTTTTATGAGCGTAGGGATTTTCTTGTATAGTTACTTCTTTACTCCGAAGGTTATGGACGTAACAACAGTTATACTTTTTGTATCGGCTGTTCAGGTACTGGCTGTTGGTATGGTCGCTGACCTGATTAACAAGAGGATTAAATAATGAAAGTTCTTTTAATAAATCCTCCCTCAGAGAATGAGATAATAGGCAATAATCCACCTATCATTGAAGAAGAACGAGGATACAACCCACCGCTTGGACTGTTATTTATAGCAGGTTATTTAGAAGAATTTACTGAGTATTCTGTAAAGGTTTTAGATACCCAAGTGGAGGAGTTGAGCTATCCAGAAATTGAGGATATAGTTAGAGAAAAACAACCTGAGGTTGTCGGAATAACAGCAATGACCTTGACTCTGGTAGATGTTATTAAGACAGTTAAGCTTATCAAAAAGGTGAATAAAAATATTAAAGTTGTTCTTGGAGGTCCTCATGTTTATATTTTTCCAAACGAAACAATTAATTTAGAAGGTGTGGATTATCTTGTTTTAGGCGAGGGTGAAGAAGTATTTAAAGATTTACTCGACTACATGGAGGATTATAAAAAATTAAGAAGTATTGAGGGCTTGGTTTTTAAGGAAAATGGAAAAATAGTTAATACAGGTCCCAGACCGCTCATAGAGAATTTGGATATCCTACCTTTTCCTGCCAGACATCTTGTCCCATACAAAAGATATAGTTCTCTAGTTCTCAGAAGGAGACCAATTACAACCACCTTCACCAGTAGGGGGTGTCCCTATAAATGTAGTTTTTGTGCCAGACCTCATTTGGGAAAGAAGTTCAGAGCTAGGTCAGCCAAAAACGTAGTAGATGAAATAGAAGGATGCACAAAAATGGGGATATACGCATTTTTAGTTTATGATGATACTTTTACGGTGAACAAGAGACGAGTAATTGAGGTTTGTGATGAACTGAGAAAAAGGAAGCTCGATGTTGAGTGGGATATTAGAGCCAGAGTTGATACGGTTGACGAGCAGTTGTTAAAGAGATTGAAAATGGCTGGTTGTCGAGGGATACATTATGGAATTGAAGCAGGAACTGAAAAAATCCTAAAAGTTTTGAATAAAAAAATTACAATTTCCAGAACAAAACAGATATTCTCGCTAACCAAAAAAAACAAGATATCAACCCTGGGATACTTTATGATTGGAAATCCCGGAGAGACAAGAGAAGATATCTTCGAAACTATCAAACTTATGGAAGAGTTGGATCCAGACTATGTCCATGTCACCATATTGACTCCTTTTCCTGCTACCAAGATATATTTTGATGGTTTAAAATCAGAGATTATAGAGAAAGATTACTGGAAGGATTTTTCGCAAAACCCAACACCAGATTTTATTCCACCGCACTGGGGAGAATTTTTTACTAAGGATGAATTGGTTGAACTATTGGTTTTTGCATATAGAAACTTTTACACCAGACCTGGCTACATAATGAAAAATTTAGTCAAGACAAGGTCTTTTAGCGAGTTGAAACGGAAAATCAAGGCAGGGGTTAAAGTGCTTAAATTATGATAATAGGAAAATCACAATGGTCAAAGAGAAAACCCTAGGAATTGAATATTATCTAAAACGAAAAAATGCTCAAGGAGTGCAGTCCAAACCTCTTGGTTCTGGGTGCATCATAAAATAGAGCAATGCAAACATCTTTTTTAATCATTTTTAAGATTGCCATTTCTTTTACAGTTTTGTTTGTCCTACCTTTTATTCTAGTTACTCCCAAGATATTTCGTCAACGAGACAAATTATTTCAAATATATATTAGTATGATAATTGGTCTATTTAGCTCGGTGGCATTGGTCTATCTGTTAGCAATTTTTAACGTATTTAATAAAATCAACTTTTTGATCTCTTATGGTTCAATCATATTAGTTTCCAATCTTTACTTTTTAAGGCAAAGAAAGCATTGGCGAATAAGCTTCAAGTTGAGGATAACTTCTAGCTTTGTGTTATTATTATTTGCCTTTGCTATAGGCAGTTACATGAGGTTATATGACCCTCTCAAGCATATCTCCTTAGGAAGTGGTGACTTTTATCGGCATCTATGGTTTCTCAAAGAGACAGCCGACGGCTATATTTTTTCATCATACCCGAAGAGCTATCATATCATTTTAGTTCTCATTAATTTTGTTTCAAACATTGATTCTTATGCCCTAGCCCGTTTTGCCGGTGCGTTTTTCGGCATTATTTCCATTGGTGCGGTCTATTGCTTGATGAGACAGGTATTTGGCAAAAAAGCGGCTGTCTTTACAACCCTATTTTATTCAGGCTTTACTCTTTTTAATTATTTAACTATTGAGCAGACAGGCCTTTTTGCACAAGGTTTTGGTTTTGTCCTCATCCCCTTTGTTATTTATTTTGCTTTGGAACTGGTTAACAATTTTAAAGAGGGTGCTTTTCGAAGACGAAACATTCTGCTATTTATTTTTATTGTATTTCTCCTCAGCTTAATTACTCCTTATGCAATGCTTCAGATGAGTTATGTTCTCTATTTTCTACTGTTTTTCAGTATCGCTTTTCATTCTGGCATAAGAGAGCATATAATACGGTTTTTCAAGAACGTAACAGTATTAATTATACTCTTCTCTTTGGGAATGCTGATTGTTCTTTCGTATTACACAGTGGTTATTAGGGAGGTTCGTGGCCAAAAGATACGTGTACCCGCCTATGACGAATCCAAAATCGTAAGATTAGTTGAGGAAGGAGAAAGTAAATCGAAGGCAATGAAGGAAAGTGCTATACTTGCTAATTGGACGACTCACAAATGGGTAATAATAAGAGCTCTCTTGCGTATAAAAAGGTTTCGAGTCCCAGTAGAGTTCCCACTCTCCATAGGGATGTATGCCGGATTATTATTGAGTTTTTTTCTTCTTGTATTTAGCATCATAAAAAGAAGACTGGAGTTATTTGCCATCAGTATTTTTATTTTTCTGTTTGGGGTATCCACCATAACCGGAATATTAGAATTCCCTCTCTATCAAGGAAGAGCAGGTTGGTATTTTATGTTGGGATCGATTTGGCTAGGAGGTATTATAGTAAAAAAATTTTATGATCAAGAACTAATGAGAGATATTTTCCATATGTTGAAGAGAGTAATTCCGTTACGAATTACCAATAAAGCTAAGAACATCAAAGAGTCAAAGGCTTCGTTGATTTATGTTATCCTGACCTCATCGGCCTTGGTCAGCTACTTAGTTATTATCTGGGCTTGGGGCTTATTGAGGCTAAATCCCATTAGGGACACCTCACTTTTATTATTGATACCCATTACGATTTTCATATTTAGTAGGAAGAAAAGAGATATCTTATCCGGGGAGAGGGTACCATATGGTTTCCCGGAGAAGGCCCGGCTTTATCTTAGTTTACATAAAACTCTGGTTCTGACAGTAGTTTTGGTGGCCATGCTATACCCGTTGCCAGAGCCACCGGAATATAATTTCAGATATTACCATCGCAGCACAAATGAGGATGACTTCGTTAAAGTGGTGCAAAAAGTTAAAGATAAGTATCCATTATCAGAAGTGAAAATGTTTTTTGATGATGATATAGTCCGCCATGCCACGAGTAAAACTAAAAATATGGTGTATCCTCAGAATATAAAAATAGCAAAGACAGAAGATATTCTCTCCAGAATAGGAGACAAAAGATATAACTTTTTATTTCTTGATTATAGAGAAGAGAAATTGGAATCCCTCAAAAATATAAGAGAAACGATCTTTATGGATAAAGAACAGTATAGTAATGTTAGAGTTTTTTACGACTCGGAGAAGATTGTGGTATATCTTCTTGAGAATTAAGGCGTTTCAGGGCCCAACAAAAATTAACTTGTTTCATTTGACAACTGTGCTGATACTTAAATGAAGATTCTGCGAACGATAGAAAGTTTTCATCCCTACGTCACAGGGCCAGCTCACCAGGCTTACCGAATCTCGGCCGAATTAAAATCTAGAAATATCGACTCACCGATTCTGACAACCTACTGTAATGTAGATAAGAACCTACCAAAAAGAGAAGCTTATAACAGAGTTCATATAACCAGATTTAAAAATCAAATTCAGATTATGAGATATTGCGTTAGTCTGGGAATGTTGATGGATTTAAAGAATTTTGATATCCTCCACAGCCATAGCTATCGCAGTTTTCAAACAGATATGGGCTGGCTGGCCAGTATGTTTGGAAGGAAGCCCTTCGTACTAAGTACTCATGGCTCGCTATTAGGGTATAGGTATATTTTGAAGAGTAAGTTTATGCAACTACCATATCGGATATACGACGTAGGGACATTCAAAAGCGTGGTGCGCAGAGCAGATGTAGTTGTAGTTTCTTCAAAAAATGAATATAGAGAGGCACTAGAATTTGGAGTTCACAAAAAAAAGATATATCTCATCCCGGCAGGGGTCGATATAGGTGATTACGAACCTCATCAAGATAAATCGAACGAAGTTCTAAATTTGCTATTTGTGGGAAGAATTTCCCGCAACCGTTGTCTTGAACCAATTATAAAAGGCCTGCAGTATCTGGATAAGGTGAAGTTGACTATTGTCGGAAGTGAAGAAAAGAGTAGTAGTCTTTCCAGGAGAGGGTATCTGTCGAAGTTGAAAGCTCTGGCAGACGAACTGGGAGTAAGGGAGCGCATTAACTTCACCGGAGCTAAATATGGGAAGGAGTTAATAGACTATTATCAGGCTGCCGATGTATTTATTTATACTTCTCTCTATGAAAATTTTGGACAGACGCTCCTGGAAGCTGCCGCAGCAAGTCTTCCCATAATTTCCACCCCTGTTGGCGTTGCTCCAGAGATAGTTATCGATGGAGAGACAGGATTTTTAGTGGACGATGATCCCAGAATGATCAGCGAGAGAATAGGGCAACTGAAAGATGTTTCTACCAGGACAGAATTTGGCGCTAGAATTAAGGAGATCGTCAAAGAGAAGTTTTCCTGGTCAAATATTGTAGATCAGTATCTTCAGATGTACTACCATCTCCTATGATTTTGGACATGGCTGGATTTTTTGCTAGAATTAGCTAGGCTTTGTCTGGAGGATTTGTTGCTCACCATAACTCAAAAGAGGAGAGAATATGATCATTGCAGTCATTCCAGCCTATAATGAGGAAAGGTCAATTGCCAAAGTTGTTCTTCGAACCAGGGAGAAGGTGGATCGGGTTATCGTGGTAGATGATGGGAGCACCGATGGCACGGGCGAGATTGGCCAGGCGCTGGGAGCCGCTGTTATTAGACACCGAGAGAACTTAGGATACGGGGCTGCCATGAGAAGTGCCTTTGAGGTCGCAAAAGAACTAAATGCCACTGCGATGGTAACATTGGATGCAGATGGCCAACACGACCCGAAGGAAATACCTCTTCTACTTAAAAAAATAAAAGAAGGTTTCGACATCGTGATAGGCTCGAGACTGGGTGGTAAGGCTAAAATTCCCCGGTATCGAAGATACGGTATATCCATCCTGAACTTTGCCATGAGAAGAGCCCACGTCGATGTGACCGACTCTCAGAGCGGATACCGAGCGTATTCGAGAAACGCCCTTGATCAGCTTCATCCGACGGAGGGTGGAATGTCGGCAGGGGCGCAGATACTCTTGCAGGCTCGAAACTACGGGCTGAAGATCTGTGAGGTTCCCATAAAGTGTGACTATAGTATTGATAAGCCTTTTAGGAAGAACCCTCTCAGCCATGGCTTCGGCGTACTCATGAGCATATTAAGGCATGTCGAGCTTTCCCGGCCTCTATTTTTTTTCGGATTGATTGGCATCTTTCTTTTGGCTGCAGGGATGGCTGTAGCAGCATGGGTTTTAAGAATTTTTGGTGCCACTGGCCGTCTTCCTTTCGGACCCAGTTTACTTATGATTCTGTTGATAATTCTCGCAATTTTCACCCTCTATACTGCAATTATCCTGCATGCTCTATCTAGACTATGGTCTAAGAAAGATAAAGAATGAAGATAGTTATGATTACTGAATACTTTCCCCAGAGTAAAGATTGTGAAATACGAGGGGGGGTAGAAGCCCGTTGTTTCTATGTAGCCCGAGAATTAGCCAAAAAACACAAAGTGACTGTAATTTCGGCCTTGGAGCCAAATATGCCAAGGGAACAGGCTTTTGACGGAATAAGGATAATCAGATGTGGAAAACACCAGGAATATCGCCAAGCAGGAAGCGTTAAGGAAAGACTAAGCTTTATGAAAGAAGCATACAAATTGGGTACCAAGTTAGATGCAGACTTAGTTGAAGGTACCAATTTTGTCTCGTACCTACCTGCATATTACATTGCTAGAAAAAAACATCTTCCCCGTATTGCTTTGTACAATGATGTCTGGATAGGAAAATGGATTTATAATATAGGGTTAATTCAAGGTTTAATGGGAGAGATCTTGGAAAGATTTATATTATCGAGAAACTGGTCTTGTCTTATTGCCAACAGCAGGTTTACTCTGAAAAACCTACGCAACTATGGCCTGGAAAAAGACAGATTAAAACTAATTTATTCCGGGGTTGATACAAAAAAATGTCGTAGTATTAGCGTTCCAAAAGAGAAGAGACCGACCATCTGCTGTGTGTCTAGGTTAGTCGAATACAAAAAGGTGGATATCTTGATAAGAGCAGTCTCATCTATAAAGAATCATATAGAAAACATCCAATGCAAGATTATTGGTATTGGTCCGGAGTTTGAAAAATTAGAAGGATTAGTTAAAAAACTGAACTTGGAGAACAACGTAAACTTCTTAGGATTTATAAGAAGCCACCATGATGTTCTAAAGACAATCAAAAAATCCCATATTTTTTGCTTATCTTCCATTGTTGAGGGATTTGGCTTGGTGGTTATCGAGGCCATGGCTTGTGCTACTCCTTTTGTATGTTCCAATATACCGGCCCTTAAAGAAGTTACCCGTAACGGCATGGGAGGACTGCTGTTTGAACGAGAAAACCCAGATGATTTGGCCAAGAGGATATTACATCTCCTCGAGGACGATCACCTTTATCGGAAATGTATTCATGAAGGATTGAAATTAGCGCAAAAATATGATTGGAGCAATACAGCGACAAAAACCGAGATGCTTTACCATAAAATGAGAATAGAATCTCCCTCTCCCACATTAATAAAATGAAGCGTGCCCGCCTCATCCGAGCTAGCTAAGGGGCAAAAGCCTCTTCATCCTAAGAGAATTCCCCACCTGAAAACCGAACCGGTTACAGCACCCAGGGCTTTAGAGAGTAAGGATAGTTTACCAGGTGGATCTTAGCGGGAAGGATTTCCTTTTAATCCTCTCTACACTGAATTAACGAAAGAAACCTTTCAACTTTTAGTTCTGTGTGTTTTGCCATAAGATCAAAATGAATATCAACTTGAAGAAATGTAGCTTTAAAATATAGAGCAGCGGAAGCTATAAGGGTATCTGTGTAGGGAACAGTCACACTTGCCAGCCCCTACACCCCTTCCCCTCTCCACACAACCCTTACTGTCTTTACTAGAATAACAAAGTCTGGCCAGATTAATCTTTTGGGCACCGTTTTTACTCCCAACTCTCAGCTACGGGTATACTTAAGACGATGTCTCCGTCCCTATCTGTGCGATACACCTTCACTCCTGCCTTCTTAAGTCTTTCCAATACTCTCGCTGACGGATAGCCCCAGAAATCATCTTTATCTACACTAACCACGGCAATCCCAGGAGATACCGCCTCTAAGAACTCTTCGCTAGTGGCATCTTCTGCTCCGTGATGTCCCACTTTTAAAACATCCGCCTTTAGACTCACCCCCCTTTTTAAAAGTTCTCTTTCTCCCGGGGCAGTTAAATCACCGGTAAGCAGGCAGGAAAAACTATCGTGGCTCACCACGATAACCAGGGAAAAGGCATTAAAATCGGAAGAGGTAGGAGGTTCCGGTGGCCAGAGGACTTCCAGAGTAAGACTCCCTAAGCTCAAAGAATCGCCGGAGATCAAAACGGCATAATTTTTTCTTTTTCGCACCAAATCTTCATACCAGCGATAAATCGCACAGGTCTTTCTCACCCCACCCAGGTCCTGGCCATTGTCATAAATCTTTTCCACCTTCAGCATGGGCAAGATAAAAAATACCCCTCCTATGTGATCAGGGTGAGGATGGGTTATAATAAGATAGTCCAGTTTCTCTACGCCCTTTTCTTTTAAATACTTAACTAACCGCGGTCCACTGATCAAATTTCCTGTATCGATGAGAGCACTTTTTCCCTGGATCTCAAGGAGAATAGAATCACCCTCTCCCACATTAATAAAATGAATCTTGCCCGCCTCATCTGAGCTGGCTAAGGTGGAAAAAAAAGAAAAAATAAAAAGAGCCAAAAATAACGCTGCAATTTTCTTCATTCTGGCTCCCCCAAAATTAATTAACTAACTCCTGACTCGAGTTCTCCAGTTAGCTACACTAATTAAAAAAAGACTTATCCCCCAAAGGCCTCCTACCTCATTAAAGACCACATCCCTCACATCGCCCACTCGGTAGGGAAGCCACCATTGAAAAGTCTCATCCACTATACTTACCACTAGAATGAAAAGAGCCGAAAAGATAGATGCCTTGATTGTTTTTTTTTCCTCTCCCAAAGTATCTCTAATAGCCAACCACCCCAAGAGACCATATTCTAAAAGATGAATCCTCTCCACCAGAATGTCTAGATGCCAGGCAAAAAGAAACCCCGCCATAAAAACCGCCAGAAATATGGCAAATTTTATCTTCCCCAGACCAAATTTTTTCAAATAGAGAATCAATCCTGCCACGCTCAGAAGAAAAAGGCTACCGATCAGCATTTCAAAATATGGCTTACCCAACTTTCCAGAAATAAAGCTCCCCACCTGCCCCATAAAGGCCGCAGATACAATAATAAATAAACCAAAAATAAAAGTGACCTTTGATATCTTCATCTCAACTAAGTCCAAAGTTTTCTATAGCTCATGGCTCATAGGACGAAAAAGCGAGTCAAACCCCAAAAAACCAAATCCAAAGTCGAAAGAAAGTCTTAAGTGATACCAAGATGAACTAGAAGCGCCTGCTCTATATCTTTTAGTCTTTCAGAAGATAAAGTTCCCACGAAATTAACTAACCTTTTCTTGTTTACAGTCCGAACTTGGTTGCACTTCACTTTCGAATCTTTAGGCAGATGTGTTTCTTCTTTTGAAAGAAAAACCTCAAAAGGATAGACTTTTTCTGTTTTTGAAGTAATAGAAAGAATAGTAACAGTCTCAGCAAATTGATTGTTTCGATCATTAGAAAATACCAATGCTGGCCTTTTCTTTCCTATTTCATGACCCACTACCGGATCCAATGAGACAAACCAAATCTGGCCTCTTTTAGGAAAATTCATCCTATTTCCAATCCTCTAAAGTGATCTTTTCCCACTCTCTATCAATCCTTTTATCTTCCTCTTTTGTAGTTTTATAGCCTTCTACCAAAAGTCTATCCAGTTTTTCCCTTTCTATTCTTTCCAGCTTTTCCTTTAAGGCTTCAGCGATAAAACGGCTCTTATTAGGAAGACTTTTTATTTGTTCATTTATCTCTTCAGGCAACGTAATATTCAACCTTCTCATGTCCATCACCTCCTGTATTAAGTATACACAAATAATGTTGATTGTCAATGCTCTATTTTAAAATTCTTCTAGTCGATGAACTATGAACTATCTCGAATTTTGTTTAGGTTTCCCTATGAACTATGAGCCATGAGCTAATCAAACCCCTTCCCCTCTCCAGACAACCTTCACCGTCTTTACCAGAATAACAAAGTCCAGCCAGAGAGACCAGTTACGAACATAATACTCCTCCAGCCTTAATCTATCCTCAAAGGTAAGCTCATTTTTCCCACTTACCTGCCAGAGGCCAGCCATCCCGGGAAGAGCCTTCAAAATAGTCTTTCTATATCCTCCCATCTTCTCAAACTCTCGCGGAAGATAAGGACGAGGCCCCACCAGACTCATCTCCCCCCTGAAGACATGTATGAGTTGAGGAAGCTCATCCAGGCAGGATTTTCGGAGCCAGCTTCCAAACTGTGTTACTCTGGGATCGCCTGATTTTATTTTGGCAAATTTTTCCCATTCTTTCCTGGCCTGGGGGTTTTCTTTTAGGTACTTGGTCAATCTCTCATCCCCATCAAGATACATAGTCCTGAACTTAAGAAAATCAAAAGTGCTTTCACCTTTCCACAGTCTTTTCTGACCAAAAATCACCGGACCTTTAGAATCACGCTTTATCTTAATGCTGATAAAGAGCATCAAAGGAGAAAGAATAGCTATAGCTAAAGAAGAAAGTATTATATCAATCACTCTTTTGATGAAGATATTGTGAGGCTTAGACAGGTTCCACTCCATATCAAATAAAAGAATCCCATCTAGATCCTCTGCTTTAACTCCTACTGTCGCCAGGCCAAACATATCAGGAATAACTCTTATCTCATCCACCACTCCTTCACAAAGACTCACCACCTTCAGGAGCTTTTCTCGAGGGACTCCTGGCATAGTAATCACCACATCTCCCACTTTTTTCTCTTTCACCCAGCTTTTAATCTCAGAGAGTTTTCCCAAGACCTTAACCCTGCCTATTTTCCTATCCAGCTTAGCTTCATCATCATCAAGAAAGCCAACCGGCTCATATCCCATATTCCTATTTTTCCTAATCCTTTCTAAAACCATCTCTCCTGTTCTTCCCGCCCCCAGAATGAGTATATTTCTCTTCCAGATTCCTGCCCTATTCAATATCTTTTTTGCCACCAGCCTGAAGAAAGGTAAAAGAAAAAAGCTCAAAGCCCAGCTTAGAATTATCACCGTGCGGGAGACATTCATGGACATCCGGGCAGCAAAGGTCAAAACCATTATAATAAGAAAAGAACAACTTGCCCCTTTCCAGAGACGCTTTATCTCCTCTCCTAAGACAAACCTTTTTGTATAAAGTCTTTCATAGGCAAGAATCACCACCCAGAGTCCCAGAAAGTAAGGATAATTTACCAGGTAGGTGCTAAAGGGAAAGGTCCACATTCTGAAAGCAGGATGAATATAAAAAAGAATTTCTTTCCTTATTAGGTAAGCCAAAAAGAGAGATGAAAACAAAGCAGCAACATCAAAAGCAATTAAAGAAAGTAAACATAGCGTCTTTCTAAACATTGCTCGGCCTCTCCTATCTAATGAAGTTAATTGGACCAATTCAGTCAATCAAATTAATTCCCGGTAAATCTCCTCTGTTTTTCTCACCACTTCATCCCAGTTGTATTCCTTCTCCACTTTTCTCCTAGCGTTTTCTCCAATATTCTCTAACTTCTCAGGACTTTCTAATAATTCTCCTAGTTTTCTCACAAAATCAGAAAAATCATTAGACTCGAAAAGAAGCCCATCTACGCCTCCACTTATAATCTCCCTGTGTGGCTCGATACCACTCACAAGACAGGGAAGTTCATAGCTCATTGCCTCGAGCAAAGCGATAGGTAATCCTTCAAGATAGGAAGGCAAGACAAACAATAAAGCGTTACTAAAGAGCTCTTCTTTTTCTTCCCCCCTCACATAGCCGGTAAAGACAATCCGGTCATCACCTTCAGCAAGCTTCTTAAGGCCTCTTACATATTCATCGGTGGCGCTTGTCCCCCCAGCAATAACCAGTCGAAGGTTCCGCATCTTACCCTTTATCTCCTTAAATGCCTTTAGTAACCAGTCTACTCTTTTTTCTGGGGTCAATCGGCCCATCCAGAGAAGATAATCCTCACCATTTAAACCAAATTTTTCTTTTATAATCTCACTTACTGGCTTTCCCTGAGGAATATTTACCCCATTAGGAATATAGATAAATTCTCTTTTATACTTATTTTCAAAATATTCCTTTTGAGATTTTGAAACAACAATCGTCTTATCTGGAATATAGGTAGCTGTCCTTTCTGTAAACTTAAGAAAAACCTTGGCAAAGCTTCCCCACTTTCCTCTTTGCCAATCAAGTCCGTGTATAGTAGCCACAACTTTACGTCGAAAAATTTTAGGCAGCCAGCAAAATACAGTCGGTCCTAAGGCATGGTAATGAACAATATCATAGCCTTGAAAAAGGGAATGAAAGGATGAGGTCAAGCTATGTATAAAAGCATCAAGATGCTTGGTTCTAATAGTGGAGGTATGAATTAACTTTACTCTCCGATATTCTCTTAAGTTTCTATCAGTATGCCAGTTTCGTACATAAACATATACCTCATGCCCTCTCTGCACGAGCCTTTTTGATAGTTCTTCTACATGGAAGTCCACCCCTCCAAAAGCAGCAGGAATACCTTTTTGCCCAATATAAGCTATTTTCACAAGTTTTTCCTCGAATCCTTCCTGAACCATTTATTTTTAATTATCCAAACCGTAGGCTTCCAAAAATATTTTTTCATTGCTGGACTTGCACTTCCTATCATCCAGCAATTCTTTTGGCATCTAGCAACCTTCCCCCTTATTCTCTCAGCTTCTTCACCATTCCAAATTTCTTCAAAAGTCTTCTCTTTTATATTTCCCATCGTTTCTTCTATGCCATTGCAAGGCCTGATCTCCCCAAGGGGATCCATATAAAACAATTCTGTTCCCATCTCACAGGGTAAAAATCTTTTCCCTCCATAAATATAATTTATAACTCCATAATTAAAATAGGCTCTATACCAGTTTTTAACTCTTTTTGTTTTCAAGAATTCTTCAACCAGTTTTCTAAATTCACCCGCAACTATGTCCTTGTTGATAATCTCGTTATCCATCTTATGGAAATAATATGAATTATGGACTGTAGCCGTGGCAAATTCAACCGTCATTGCACAAGCAAGCTTATATAGGGCTAAAAGATCCTTGGCATTTTTGTCTGAAACGGTAATTCCAAAACCTATATCCTTTATCCCCATATGCTTCAACTCAATCAGTGTTCTGAGCCCTCGATCAAATCCATCCTTTATGCCACGCAACTCGTCATTTGCTTTTGATAATCCTTCTATGCTGATTCTCATGCCAATATCTCTATTTTTCTTAGCTAAGTCTATAATTTTTTTCGTAAAAAAGCCATTCGTACTGATTACAATCCTCTTTGATTTTTTCTTAATGACTTTTACAATATCTTCGATATCTTCTCTCAAGAAAGGCTCGCCTCCAGTGATATTGGTAAATCTCATTCTCGGAAGCTTCTCCAAATCCTTCACCTTTATCTCTTCCTCTTTTTTAGTAGGAAATTTCCAAGTATTGCATATCTGGCATCTGGCATTGCATCTATAAGTTACACCAAGAAGCCCTTCCATAGCTTATTTTATTCCCTTCATTCTTTTCATCTTCATCAACGCTTCTGAATTCCTCTTTATTAGAAAGAACGCCTTTTTAAAATAAAGAGATAAGGCACTAAAATTAAATGTGCCGCTAGTGAACAACAATTTTGCTTGTAATTTCTTCCCAGCATTTAGAACTTCTAGCCAGTCCTTCTCGACCACACCCGGCAGTTTCATCACAAAATTTGCTCCAGAATCAAAAAATTCCCAATGGCCTATATATTCTTTTTTTATCAAACTATATTTTACAGCAATATCATATAACTTGCTTCCCGGATAGGGCGTAGTCATAGACCAACCAAAAAGGAAAATTTTTCTGTCTTTCAATAATTCTTTAGCAAACTCTAGAGTGTGAAGAGAATCTTTCTTGTTTTCAAAACGTAATTTTCCCTCCTTTTCCCACACATTAAAAGCCATAAATAACCCGAAACATTTAACCTGATATTTTTTCATTAAAGATAAAGTTTTTTCCACCTGGTTTACTGTCTGCTTTTTCTTTATTCCTTTTAAAGTTGAATCACTCGTACTTTCTAGTCCAAACAGACCTAACCAGAAACCAGACTTTTTAAGTTTCTCTACCAATTCTTCATCGACGTTGTCAACACGCATCTGAGCTTTCCAGGAAATATCCAATCCTCTTTTGATTATTTCATCACATAATTCTTTAGCCCATATTTTGCTCCCGTTAAACTCATCTGTTTGATCAAAAATTTCCCTTATCCCATAATTCTTTATAATATGCTCTATTTCATCAACAACGTTTTTCGGCGATCTTAACCTATACCATGGCTTTTGAAGCTTCCAGATAGGGTTAGAGCAGTAAACACAGTTAAATGGACAACCACGAGAGGATACAATATCTGTATCATATCGTCGCTTTTTATACATATAACCCGGATATTTTTTTATATCTATCAAGTCCCTAGCAGGAAAAGGGATAGAATCCAAATTATGAATTAATGGCCGTAAAGGATTTCTCTTAATCTCTCCGTCCCTTGACACTACTGTGCCCAATATAGAATTCGCCTCTTCCCCTTTTTCCAGATTCTTTAAGATTTCAAGGAAAGTAATTTCACCTTCACCTATTACTACTATGTCAGTCTTAGATTTCATAAAACATTCTTCCGGGAGAATAGTAGGATGAGGTCCTCCAACAACAATTTTTATTCCTTCTTTTCTTTCCTTTACTTCATTAATTAATCTGTAGGCACCAGTAGCTGATTGAGTAGTGAAAGAGATACCCAAAAGCTCCGGGTCAAAATTAATAATTTCTCTAAGGATTCTTCTCTTATCCTCTTTATATCCGTCTAATACTTTGATTTGTAAATCTTTAATATGTTTTCTTGCATAGGCAGCTAAATACAAAACCCCTAGCGGAGGATAAATTTGTCCAGTAATTCCCAGCTCCTTTAAAGGTGGAGCATTTATAAGTAGAACTTTCATAAAGATTATCCTAATAACTTTTCATATACTTCTATCAGTTGGATATAATACTTTTCAGGATCTAACTTCTCCTCAATAAATCGCCTTCCTTTTAAACCCATTGTTTTTACTAGGTTTCTGCCTTTCAAAATTTTATCCCGGAGATCTGAAAGATTTTATATGGAGTAACACCAACATCAAGAATTTCACCCTCAGGCTTTGGTTTCATGAGAGAAACGAAAAGGATGTATTTTCCCTAATGAGATTTTAAAGTTTATTTTCCAGTTATCTTCCAGATCAATCCGTCAGGCCACTGCCAGAGTTTCTTCTTAATCCAGTTCATTTGTGTCTTTCCAGTGCCATTTGATAAATTTCCATTAGCCTCTGGTAATGTTTTTCAGGATTAAAATTCTTTTCAACAAATTTTCTTGCATTTCTCCCCATTTCTACAGCTTCATCGGGATTATGTGAAAGATACAATATTTTTTCTATCAAATTTTTTGAATTTCCCGGTTCAAAAGTCAATCCAGTTTCATTATCTTTTATTAATTCAGGAATACCACCAATTCGTGAACCAATTACAGGCTTACCCAAAGCAAAAACTTCTAACACGGCTATTGGATTATTTTCATACCATTCAGAAGGAAGAACTATTATCATCGAGTTTTTGACTTCATTTCTTAACTCTTCACCAGATTTGTATCCCAAAAATTCAACATTCACTAATCCTTCGTTTTTAACTTTTGATTCTAAACTTTCTTTTAATGGCCCTTCACCAATGACTTTAAATTCAGCATTAACTCCTTTGATTGCCTCGAGTAATGTAAAAAGTCCTTTTTCCTGGGAAAGACGCCCAAAATAACATATTGTTCTTTCATTAAAATCATATTCTAGTTCGTAATCTTTAGTATCAATGAAATTAGGTAAATAAACAATCTCTCTCTTAAATCCCATCTCCTTTAATTTTTCTTTTAAAAACCTACTCGGAGAAATAAAAACATCAATTACATCATAAATATGTAAAATTTTGTGATGTAGGTACATCTCAATTGTATTCGTCAAACTTTTAAGATAAGAGTTTTTAGTACATTTATTTATAAAACATTGGTAATACTTTCCATTCTTACATCTTTCACAAGGTTTTCCATCTAAAAGCATATAATATGAAGAACAAACTAATTTATAATCGTGCAACGTCATTACAGTTGGTATCTTATATTTTACAAGCACATCTAGAATTGATGGAGAAATTTGATGATGGATATTATGTAGATGAGCAATATCTGGCTTTTCATACCTGAGTAAAGCTTCCATCTTTTTTTTTGCCTCAAGAGAATACAAAATATCTAACCCCCCTTTTATTTTCCCTTGAAACGTTTTTGTATCTTTGTAATCAATATTTGTGATAAAATATCTACTGTAACCTGTTGGGAAATTCCTTTCATCATTCATCGAAAAAAAAACGACTTCATGAGCTTTATTTTTTAATAATTCTGCCTCATCAAAAAATACTCCTTCACTTCCTCCTTTGAGATAAAAAAATTTATTTACCATCAGAATCTTCATCACAATTCCTATTAGTTACAAACGGCATTCCACAATGCAGCTACAGAGTCTTTAATCTCGGTCCACCTATCAATCACACTATTTCTCCAAGAGGACAAATGAATAATAGGTTCCAAATTCTCTTGCGCTTTTGTCAAGTATTCTTTCCTAACTTTTCCTGACCGTTCCAAGCCAAAATATAAAAGGGCAATCATTGAATATAATAGATGGACCATGGATATCTTAGAGAAGAGACATAAAAAAATATTTACATTAAGTTGGCGTCTAATTTTTGCAAGACACAATAGATTTTGATACAAGGGGAATCCTATAAAGCCACGGAAGTATTTTTTTTGTAAATTAGGATGCGATAAATATTTCTTTTGAAAATCTATATAGTCTGTATAGTCAAAACCCATATCCTCTTTTACCAAGTACCTTAAAGTTTTATCACATATTGTTTTGGTTCGGAACCATAGTTCCTGTAAATTTTCATTATCGGATAGAGAAGGCTTTAACTTAAATTCTGTAGCTTTTATCACAAGAGAAGGGAATTCGGGAACGCAATCATCGAAAAGTCCCCGAAAATGGTTTGCATATTTATTCATAAAATTCTTTACTCGAACTTTGTATAGGAAGTGATACTTATTGACAGAAATCAGCAATGCGTCTGAACAGGCAAGAATAGTTTTGTAGGTCCATTTTTTTAGTAGCAACTTTCTTGACTCATTTTTGTTAAAAGAAAAATATTCTAGTGACTCTGCCATTCTATTAAATATCAGTCTAATCCCCTCCCAGATAGGAATATCCTGAGAAGAATAACTTCTCATTTTGCTTAAATAATCCTTTCCATATAGTAACTTTGAGCTATATCTCAATTCATACTGATCAATAGTAAGATGTTGTGCACGAATGGACAGGTTTGTTGTCTTGTTTTTTGTAAACCGTGAAGGAAGATGGAAATTCAAGGTTAAATCTAGATCTAGATCATGATTAATTTCCTGTGCTATTTTACGGCATAAGAATCTCTTATAATATGAATTTGAAATAACCCCGATTTCAAAATCACTAATGATATTCACATTGTCATTCTGATACAACACACTTCCTTCGCCTCTACCAAAACTTCCGGACAAAATAATCGATTCTGGGTGGAAAACTCCTACAATTTGATTTACTAATGAATTGAGAATTTCGTCTATTTTATCATCTATTAATGGATTTTCCAAATTTGTATATTTCCCCATTAGTCATCCTTCCATAAAACTTTTCCATCAACACAATCTGGAATTTCGAAGCCGAACAGAGATATTATTGAAGGCATTATATCTACCAGATGAACGTAAGGGACATCTTTTACTGCTTTATTCGAAACAAAGACCCCATCTTTTGCCGGATAATCAGGCAAGTACCCATGCATCGATTTAATTGATAGACTAAATCCCCAGATTGTCTTGGAAAAAATATTGGGAGCATCTAAATAAAAAATGAGATCTCCGTATCGGTTGTCTGGCATGTTGACATGATACTTTCTAAGCATCTCATCTGTTAGAATATAACCGTATTTAAAATCAGACAGAATACTCGTTACCTCTTCCTGTTCTATTTTATTTCTAAACCAAAATCTTGCGAAAGTCGCCTCGATCAAATGAATGTACCTATCAATTGGTTTACCACGAGATTTGAAGAAGAATTGAATATCAACTCTTTTCTTAACTTCCATATGCCCGTGGTCTGAAAAACATATAAAATCAAAATCATCTATTTTCTCTTTGAAAAGTCTGTGTTTTTCTTCGATAACTCTGTCGATTTTTCTAAGTCGTTCTATGGTTTGTGGGGAATGCTGTTTGAATTTATGCGAATATTGATCGACGTCTCCAATAAAAAGATAAGTCCATGGTTTTATCACTGAAGGGGAATATTTTTCAACATATTTTAATTCTCCCCCGCCCTCATTGCTTCTTACCATACCGACTACCTCAAATTCGATACCTTGTTTTCTTAAAATATCGAATATTGTGGGATATTTCTCTAAATACCCCGGCTCATTCCATAATTTATTCTCTACTACATCAAAGTACGGCCAATTTCTCAAAGGTGCATTAACCAACAAGGAAATTCCACCGTAGGATGAATTTTTTGTAAAGAGTTTTGTTGTTTTATTAATAAAATATCTACCAAGCAAATTATCCATTACTTTCATGCTTTTAAGCGGTTTTGCCCACCTAAAAGGAGATGTAGATGGTGAATATTTCCATATAAACCACAGTAAGTTCTTATTTGGATATACGCCGCTGTACATTGCACCATGACAGGTAATGGAATAACCAAGTACAGTCTTTATTCTCTTCTTGCAAGAAAACGAATTCACAAACGGCATATGTTCAAGGCTTTTCCACTTTAGTCCGTCAATAAAGACTACAAGAACGGGTTTTTGCATCATGTATTTGCACTCTTCGTTAGAATTGCTATTTCATTTTAGTTTCTTCGAGGGGGGTAGAGAACAACCGATTCTCCTCTCTTCAGACGGTAATCTATAGCTATAATGTTCCAGCATATGCCCACACTAACCTGTCCGGTCCTAGCCACCTAGCTCATAGAAAGAGAACGCGGAAAACGCACCTACTCTAAGCTATCAGGCTTCAATGCATCTAAAGAAGATTGTTAAGGGGGTTTGAAGTCAACCATTTAATTATTCCTTTATCAGTTGTTGTTAAGCAGACGTCTCCGCAATAATATCATGAGAAACAATATCCAAAATGGAATAATAACATTTGGCTGCTCCATATAGGAGTCAAGAAATGAAAGTCCCCATAAATAAGGCACAGCGAAGAATGCTGTGCCACCAAATGCACGCCAGACAGGCGACTTATCATTTCGCTGCACTTGGTAAGCTGCTTTCGCAATAACTATATAGATTAATGTCAAAATTACTGTTCCAAACAGACCCAATTCCCCAAAAACACCCATAAGACTTGAGAAAGGTGCACCAAGTACAACAGAAGGAAGCGACGGGCCAGTATATAAACCTCTCATTACTTTTCTGTATATAGGAGATGAAAAGGGAGAAATAAAACTCGGGAGTTTATAGGATTCTTTATACAATACGTCAATAGCCCGTGATACAGCTACACGGCTAGCATATCCACCAGGACCCAAACCCATGAGTACATTGAGGCCTCCATGAGAAAGAGTATTAATTGTACGCCGAAAGAATATGCTCTTGGGATTTGCTGGATTAATAACAAATTTATTCCATACTGTCCTATCAAACTCCGCGAATAAAGAACCAAGAAATGGAAAAATCAAAAGTAGGATAGAAATTAAAAACAAGACACGGACTATCCCCTGTCTCTTCCGACAATGTAACCAGGGGATAATAGCTATACCAACAGCTGGTAACATTGCTAAAATTGCATGTTTCGTATCTGTAACATAAAATAGAAATACATATGCTCCTGCCAGCAATATGTATGACCGCTTATGCTTTTCTATTGATAACAAAATAAGAAATACAATCAATAGTGATAAAAGAACACCAGCATAATGAGCTCTGGTTAATGTTCCGTGATTCAGATCAGAGAATCTAAAAATCAAGCTCGGCTGCCCAACTGCCAAGGGTTTGATGACCATTGGAAGGACTTGTAGAGCAATACACAAAATCCATAATTTGGCCAGGCGATCAAGCTCTCTCGGAGTCCATGTGCGCCATTGTGCAAAGACAGCCACAAGGATATAAGCACAGAACGTTAATAGATAGAGAGGTAAGCACCAAAAGTCAGTAGTATAACCTAAATGTACTAACCATGTCAGAAACAAAAATCCAGTGAACAGAAAAACGAGCTTGGTAAACGTATCAAGATTCTTGGGTGGCCAATTAACGGCAAAGAGTATTAGTCCAATAGCTGCACCTATGAAACCAATCATTAGAGATGGAATAAATGCGGATACAAGCATTACATAAACGGGCAAATATTTTGCTTTTTTGCGCACAATTATTAATCCCATCATGTATATCAATAGTATCCCCAAAGCAATAAATAAGCTAATGTATGCCTTAAACTTATTTACATAAAGCCCTGGGGATAGAATTAAAAAAAATATTCCAAGTAATAATGCGTTTTTGCTAAATAATGTATGCCGCAACCATCTTTTATCATTAACCCTGTTTTGTAAGACTCTTAAATTATGTATAGCCATATGATTTGGTTTCTCAAAAGTCATTTTTCACTATGAAAAAGCGGCTTTCCTTTACTAAATTTGCTTTTTCATAGAATTTTGCACGATTTTTCTGATTTACTGACAAAAATTTATGTTGTCATTAAAATGCTAAACGGCTTTTATTTACGCCGGTTGATTATAACCCCAAAAATAAATTCTTTGAAATTTAAAAGAAATCTACATAGTGTTTTCTTATCCCCATACTTAACTATGTATTTCAGTGCCTATCGTAACAGAATAATGGGTAGCAGTAAAAGATGATAGATATAGGCTCCTGTTGAAAAATTCTACTTAATGAATTTGTAATCAGAACAAAGATTGGCGAAAGCAGGATTATTATATTCCTTTTTGAGTCCCATAAGGTCTGAAACATTACAGCGTGCTGGATATAGACAACTCGTTCCTCCTCAATAGCGTCAATAATAGCGTTTGCAACTGTTGTCTTGCCCGCTCCTGTTCCCCCACCTATTCCAATTACAAGCGCTTTCATACCTTAACTTTCCGTTTTTTCTCAAGCAGTTCTAGGAATATATCTTCTGTATTTTTGACCATTTTTTCAATGGAGAACAAAGAAATAGCCTTTTCTTTGTTCCTGTTACCTATTTCTTTTCTTAAGTTTTCATCTTCTAATAAAATACTTATTTTTTCAGCCATTTTATCAACATCATTGACTGGCACTACAAACCCATTTACCTCATTCTCTACTATTAGTAAATTATCTCCAACGTCTGTGACCACTACTGGAATACCCATCAACATTGATTCTATAAGTGTATTAGGTAGACCCTCCCATGATGACGTAAGTACTGAAATATCCATTATGTTAAGTATATTGGGGATATCCAACCTTTTCCCTGTTAGCATTATCCTTTTCTCAATTCTCAAATCTCTCAAGAACTCTATCATTTTTTTATAATAATTCTCTTGCATTGGAGCTGTATCACCTACACAAATAAAATAAACATTTGGATACTTGCTTATTATTTCCTTTGCTACTTGGAAAAACATCTTATGGTTTTTAGCTGGTTTAAATCTTGCAATTATACCAATAACAAGCGAGTTCTTAGGAATATTAAGTTGACCTTTAGTATCATTATTATTAGACACTTCAAATCTTTGAGGATCTATACCATTGTAAACGACTTTAATCTTGTCTTTTGGAACCCGCTTGTTTTTCATTAGGAAGTCCCTCCCTGTCTGGGAGTTAGCAATTGTTAAGTCATACAACCTCTCAGTGAGCTTCTCTACTATAACCTCGTAGTCTTTCATCTCATAATTACTGCTTCGTTCAGAGCAAATAACAATGGGAGTTCTGGCTAGCCAACCAGCAATCCGAGCAACCAAATTCGCCTCAAAAAGAAAACTATATATAATACGAATTTTATGTTTCTCTAAGAGTTTCTTTACCCTTAAGATTATAGGAATAAAATATCTAAATCTCTTACCAATTATTTCTACAGGAATACCGGCTCCATCCAACTCTGATTTTAATTGGACATCACTTGACAACGAACACATTACTACATTAAACTTCCTCTTATCAAGATATCTAGCCAATTCAACCATTTGCCGTTGTGATCCGGCATAAGAAATGCTTCCGCAAATCAACATTATATTAACCTTGTTCATTTTCACAAGTTGATTTCCTATTTATCTTTACCAAAATTGCCAGAAAGCCCCACCCCTTGCGGGCTAACCTTTACCCACAAGTTAGAGGAGGAGGTTTAGTGAGAATAATTCGCTGGCTGATATCTATAGCGAAAAGAGCGTAGAACAAAACTGATGTTAGTAAAACATCAGCCAATGAAGATTACCAAGATACATATTATAACATATTATCCTTTCAATTGCAAAGATAGTTACTCAGACTCTAGCCAGGAGAATTGAATAAGAAGAAATGAGTTATGGTTGGGGGCATCGAGCGCCTGCCTATGCGTAGCACGCAGACAGGAAGCTAATCGTGGTGTTATGCCAATAGTTCTTTGAAAATTAGAGGTTGTCCCAAAGTTGTATAATGAAGCTATACCCATTGATATTTCGTCTCCATGAGATGGATGTGGAGGTCTGAATCTATGTGGAAATATTCAGCCCATAACTAGTAGTCCGTTTCCTAATTAACTTCACAATGATTTGTCATTGCGAGCGTTAGCGAAGCAATCTCGAATTCTTATCAATTAATGGATCGCTTCGTTACTTCGCTCCTCGATGGGCATAATACTCAAAAAGTGTTGCTGGTAAAAATTGTAAACATATGATATTACTTGAAATAAACCTTGTTTTTTAATAGTTCCTTAAACTGCTTTAAGAAAAGGATATCTGTAATGCCAAAAAAAGTATTGTCAATACTGTGGGTCTTCCAATACCAAACGACATGGAAAGACCGGAAAAAAACAAACAAGGATTTCGTTGCAATCATTACTACAAAGCTTTTACTCAAGAGTAAAAGCCGATTACAGAAGACATCGTGGACTAACCCAAATGCACAAGATTCATTACTTAAAATGGTACTGTTATCTTAAAAATAGCAACACTTTTTGAGTATTATGCCCATATAGACACCTTAGCCCCTAATTTTTAACAATAAAGAGGTAAATTTTCTAATTGTCAGGATGAATTTTACCAAAACAGCAAATCATCGGTAAAATTTCTTAATTTCTTTTGAAAAAATTAAAAAGTTGTTAATAGTATCAATTGCGTAGAGAGAGTTTTTCACATCTCTCCTAGGATTAAACATCCCAATTAAAACTCCATTATTATTTATCATTAGAGGAGGAGTTGGAGAAATATTATCCGGCATCAATCTATTTGATAAGATTTCAATTTCCTTACGAGAATAAGGATTTTGTTTGCAGTCCCTGAAGCATATAAATACAATCTTAGCCATTATAGGCACCTTCCTTATTTTTATTTAGACGATATGTAGGTCGTTAATATCTGCGACTAACGCCTTTAAGAGGGGCTGACACTGCTTTTCTGCTCTTTCAATAATTGGATGAAATGTCAACAAATAAGCGTCGCTACACGACAGGTACATTCTTTCAGATCCTTTCGGACCTAAACGAAAATTTTTTGTCACGATTTTTGATTGAGGTTATCCCTTCATTAGCTCTTGGATGTATTTTGCCTCTCTTACTGAATCTGGATCTGATCCGTACTAATCCAAATACCGCTGACACCACATCTCGAAACAAAGGAGGAACCAGAGCTTGCTATCCAAATTCTTGAGCCCACTTTTGTGAATTCTCAATAACCAACTTACGCCCTTTTTACTGAAGTATCCTCTATTTTTAAACTTATCTCCCAGCATTTCCTGCACAAAAGACCATAACTCACCTGTAAGCCAGTTCTTTATAGGAGTAGCAAACCCTGCTTTGCTTCTTTGAATAATGTCCCAGGGTAAAATATCTTGCATTGCTCTCTTAAACAGAAATTTAGTAATTCCGGTTTGCACCTTTTTTTGTGACGGAATTTTTGCTACAAATTCTATAAGCTTGCGATCCATAAATGGAGCCCTGACATCCAGCCCATTCAAAGCTGCCATTCGTTCGACCTTGACAATGCCGTCATTGGGCAAATAATATTTGAAATCATTGTACTGTAGATTGGAAAGAAAATCCATATCTTTCGAGATGAGATGTAACTTAATATGGAATAGATCAAAACCCCTAAGTTTTTGCTTAAAATCATTAGAATAGAGCAATTCTTTAATATCCTGTCTAATCGTTTGAAGCCTGATGAAACGCTCATATTTATCGAGTGATAGGTCTCGGAGCAAATTACCGCCAGGGGCGTATCTCGGATAGTATCTGGTAAGCATTTTAGCTAAAGGTTTCATATTCCAATAAAAACCTTGGTCATATTTTAGCTCACCGAGTGCTCTTAGATATTTATTGTATCCGCCCAGCAGTTCATCACCTCCATCTCCGCTAAGGACTACGGGTACATGCTCACTAGCCAACTTTGTAACATAATAAGTCGGCACTGCGGAAGAATCGCCAAAGGGCTCGTCGTATTGCCAAACTAATTTTTCCAGAATACCGACCAAATCTGGAGTGACGGTAAGAGTATGATGCTCAGTGCCAAAATGCTCAGCCACGATCTGTGCATACGGCGCCTCATTGAATGCTTCCTCCTTAAATCCTATGGTAAACGTCTTGATCAACTCTGAGGAATTCCGCGCCATCATCGCTACGATGGAACTTGAGTCGAAACCTCCGCTCAGCAATGCACCAGTTGGAACTTCATCGATCATACGTATTTTTACCGCCTCTTCGAAACGCTCAAGGAATCCTTGTATCAGCTCATTATCAGGGCGTCCTTCAAATTCGCCTGTAAATAGGATCTCCCAATACGGGCGCTCAGTTACTCCCCTTTCATCTACGACCATGTAATGGGCAGGCTTGAGTTTGTGAATTTCTTTGAAGATCGACCTCGGCGCTCCAATGTAACCGTAGCTGAAATATTCATCAAGTGCTTGATAGTTTAATTCCCGACTGATTGTTCTATCCTCCAAAATAGCCTTGATTTCAGAAACACAGATAAATCGCTTTCCGTCGTAGAAATAGCTCAGAGGCTTCTGTCCTACTCGATCTCGGGCTAAAAAAAGTTTCTGCTTGCGTTCGTTCCAGATTGCAAATGCAAAGGGACCTTGCAATTGCTCAAGACATCTTTCTTCGTCATATTCCTCATAGCAATGGATAATCACTTCTGCATTGTTATTCGTTTTGAATCGGTGTCCTTTCGACTCAAGTTCCTTACGCAAGTCCGAACTGTTGTAAATTGTTCCATCGCAGATAATCCAGATTGTTTCGTCTTCGTTGCTAACTGGTTGACATGATGTTTTAGAACCAGTGACGGAAAGCTTCCGATAACTAAAACCAACGTTACCCCTGGAATTTGTGTAAAAGCCTTCGCCGTCAGGCCCGCGATGGCGCATAACGTCCATCATTCTCTTTAGGAGTCCAGTGTCAATTTTATCTTTATCGAAGTTTATTATTCCAGCTATTCCAGACATTAGGATCTCTCCTTTGCACAGATTTCATCAAATAACTTTGCCAGAGTCTTTGTGGTATTCACTGCGTCATACTGTTGAGCGACTCCATCGGGATATGAAAACTCACACAATTTACCTTACTTATGTTTTTCATATAAATCAAGTATAATTCGCTCAACTCCCTCAATATCCTCTGGATCGACAACTATTCCGTTCAATTTACGAATCAAATTTGCCGAAGCGCCTTGAAGTGGAGTTATTCCAAGAATAAGATTACCTGAGCCAATATACTCTACAAGCTTGCAAGGCAGAAACACACTAGAGCCTTCTGATGGCGCATCAATCAATAAAAGCACATCAGCGTTCAAGATATATTCTAAGCTTTCAAGGTATGGGACTGAACCAACAGAAGAAACAATTTCGCTAATTCTGAGTTCAGAAATCATGTTTTTGTAATCTTGATGAAGATCACCGACAATTTGAATATTCAGCTTTTCATGAATATCGGGATGCTTTTGGACAATCCTCTTCAATGCTTCAAACAGAGTTACTGGTGTCCTCTTGTCGTAATAAAAATTTCCGGTATAGGTTAGAGTAAACTTTGATTGTTTTTTTCTCTTAAGAGAGTTAAATAGTTCTCTCTGAAATGTTTCAGACCTTATGGGACTCAGAACAAAATTAATTTGTCATACTTTGATTTGAGATCTCCTAAAAAATGAGTACTTCAATCGCTAAAACCCGCATAAAATGGGAATTCAATTTTTTAAATCCTAATGCTACATTTGGCTAACTTGTGAAACATTTTATTTTTGTTAGAATAACTATATATGTGATATTTTCCTCTACAATATATTTCTTTCATATCTGGGACTTTCAGTTGTTTAAAATCAACATAATTGTCATCTGTCACTACAACTTTCAAGTCGTACTTTTTCACAAAATGTTGAATGGGTTTTTGTAAAACAGGGAAAAAGGGTTGAACAGCACTGTTAAAATTGTAGTGATGAGTTCCCCACAATACTTTGACTCGACAATAATATACTAACATATCGCATAAACTTGCAGGTAAGCATAAAATTCTATCCAGATCATTTCTCTTAACAAAATTAATAATGTGGCGAGAATTACTGTCCACCACACCGATTCTTTCTCGAGCAGACGATATCATAGGATAATCCCTGAGAAAAATTTTACCCAGAGCAACGATTAAAAGAAAAACTAACAAGGCTAAATAACTAATGTCACTTCTAATAAGGGAGAGGATATTAGCTCCAACAACTATACTCACTGGAAAAACAGAGTATTTGATGTATTTATATCCTTCTCCTAAAAAACGAAACTTAGACCAAGTAGATGTTAATACACCCAAAATAAAGATAGAAATTCCCCACCATGTTAAAAAAAGAAAATTTTGACCTAAGAGATTGTGATGAAAAATTAATAAATAAAATAAGGCACAAATCAAAGGATTAGATGATAAAGTATGACGTATTTGTCTTGTGTTGTCTGAGATCTTTCTTAGAGTATCCCAATGTTTCTTTTTAATAATTCTTTTCTTTTGTTTATCATAATATACAGGTGAATCATAAATTTGGTGTGCACCAAGATTTCTCCAGTTTCTATTCCAGAACTTTAAAATGTCATAATGTCCCTTTAATACCTTCCAATAAAAACCTTTGCTCATTATTAAGGTAAACAAGGGGGTTCCAAATAAAAGAATAAGATAATAAGGATTAAAGTCGACTATTAACAAGAAAAATAATACGAAAAAAATAGCTTGAATAGTTAATTTATGAGTTAAAAGGATAGACATTCCCAGAATAAGAGGTACTATTATCCACCCAATAGAGCTCCTTCTCAAGAAAAAAAGGGATAGCATAAAAGCTGTAAGAAGAAGCGAAGCCAATGCTCTTGAATTTAAAGAAGAATTCTCCTCAATCAGTGTGGGGGTGAGACTATAAAGAATCCCTGCCAAGAAAGATGCTATCCAGCTGCCTGTCAGAAAAAAAGTAAAATAATATACCACTATTAATTGAACACAGTCTAACAGGGGCGATATCACCCAGTAATACTTACCAAGAAATGACTTAGGAAATAAAGAAAGAAAAATTGTAAAACCCGGAGGATACCATTGTTCCTCAATGTCTAACAGATAATACGGAGGTAAGCGAATGGGGATCTTTTTCTGCTTTCTGAATTCCTCTGCGGTAAGCAAAAAATAAAAACTGTCACAACCACGATTTCTATACCTTAATAGAGGATAAATGCGCAAAAAAAGGGCAAAAATAAGCATTAATGCACTAGTAAAAATTAAGAATATAAAGTTCATCTATCATAACCTACTATTTTTCTATTTCTTTACACTGAGCTAAATTTAATCGAGTTTCCTTGGGATATTCTTTTCTCATTGACCAAGGACAAAATAGAGTTTATAAATAACCTTCCTTAATTTGGATGGCATGGTTATCTTATCTAATAGTTGTATATCTGAAACTGAAAATAGCTTAAATTTACTAATTATAAGAAAATAAACAAAAATGATCCCGGCCAAGGAAAAAAACAAATTTATCTTATAGTGAACCCCTATAAATGCTATCATCACAGGGATAAGAAAAACTGTAGATTTTATCTCCTTTAGCTTTAATCTTTTGTTCCCTAAGTACATATAACCTACCCCTCCCAGTGAGAATGATACAGCAGAAGAAATTGCTGCTCCTATAATTCCTATGCGGGGAACCAAAAGAACATCTCCTATGAAGTTCAATATACTCATAATTATATTAATTATTACCATTGGTTTTATTATCTTGTATGTAGTAATCACTCCTGAATAAAAACATGCAATACCATTAATTAGCAGACCAACAAGCAATATTTGTGCTGGAAGTACACTCAAGTTAAACTCTTCGCCAAATATAATCGGTAAAAAGAAAGGTAAACAGACAATACCAATTACTAAGATTATGGACCAGCCAAATATTCCCTGAGGTATTAATCTTTTTATATAAGTTTTAATTATATCTTCTCTTTTTTCTGTATACAATCCAATTAAAATCGGACCGGTAACAATTATTATTGTGGCGATTATTTGATGGAGATATCGCATTATATTGTAAGATAGGGAATAGACTCCTACATCTGAAATTGAAAAATACTTTTTGATAACAAGTAAATCCACATAGTTTATTACATAAGCGGCTAAAGAACTAAATATCAAAGGATAAGAAAAAGATAAAATTTCTTTAATAATCTTTTTATTAGTTCTAACGGGGAAAAACCATCCAAGATTAATCCACTTAAATGAGATTATTGTTGTCAATAACTGAGAAACTATTAAAACCACCAGAATAAAAATTATATTTTTAATATTTAAAAAAAACAGAATTAATATTGATAATACAAAAAAAGTCCTGGGTATTAATTCTATTAATGAGGAAATTTTTAACTTACCAGTAGCTTGGAAAATATATTTATTATAATCCCATCCAATTCGAACCAATAAAAAGATAATTATAAAAATATAGGCAAAGTTAAATTGCAAATATTCATCTATTCTTTCTTTAAAGATAAGAAAAATAGGGATAGCAATTAGTATTCCTGCCCCAATAAGAATATTTCTTGCCCAAAAGACTTTGTTTAATTTTTCCTCTCTCACATATTCTTCTTTTCCAAATCTTAGTATAGAAGCAGAATTCCAGCTAATAAATGCGATAAAAGCTATATTGGCAACCAAATAAAATAAATTGAGCTGCCCATACCCGGCTTTGCCCAAAATTCTTGTGAGAAACGGAACAGATAACAACGAAAGACCGATGAAAATAAACTTATTGGTCAATAATACAGAATAATCTGATAAGGATTTATTAATATCTTCTTGCGTTTTCATTTAAAATTTTTCTCTAATAGAAAATAATATCCTGCTACTTGGGTTTTAAAAACGTTCCTCAAAAAATTTGCAAAGTTAAAGCCCAAGTCCGAAGAAGAAAATAAGGAATCTATTTTAGAGTGAGGGAAGAAAAAGCCCTCGTACATCACATCTTTTATTTGAAAACCTGCTTTTTTTATCTTCTCTCTGAGAATTATTTCTTTATAAAAATTAATGTGGTCGGTATTTCTTTGAGTATAAGGTTGGATAATTTTATTTCTTAATTGAGCTAAAAAACATCCTTCGTTAGGGGTACCAAGGACCAAGATTCCGGTAGGCTCCAGCAAATCATAAAGATCTTTTAAAACCTTATTGTCTTCTCTGATATGCTCTAACACCTGGCTACATAAAATTATATCGAAAGTTTTATCGATTTTTAGATTCGTGAGATCGTCCTGGATTATTTTTGCAGTTGGGAAATTTTTCTTTGCTCTTTTTACTCGTAATGGATTGTAGTCCACGCCATACACCTCAACATTCAGAATTTTAGTTAAGATTGCCAAATTTACTCCATCGCCACATCCAGCATCTAATATTCTTAATTTATTTTTCTTATTTTCTTTTCTAAATTTATCTATTGCACAAATGATAAAGTTCCATCTTTTTCTTATGGAACGCTTAGTATCTACACTCTTTACTTGATCTATTTGAAAATCCACATACCAAGGATCTCTATCTTTTATCTTCTGCTTAATCTCGTCCATATTTCTCAATTAGCTCCTTGTACCATTTTACTTTTATTTCCGATGTTTTTTCTATAGAGTGTCTTTCAAAAGCTAAACGCTTTACATTTTCTCCCATTTTTTTTGCAACATCGGGATTGTTCAAGAGATAATTTATTTTTTTCACAGCAGAATTAACATTTCCTTCCTTTATCAAAAAACCTGTTTCCCCATCCTTAACAAGCTCGTAGTGCCACTCTACATCATACGCAACTACCGGACGTCCAGAGGCACAGGCTTCAATAAGACTAAAGCCTGCCATTAGGCAAAGATTAATATTAGATATTTTCCTAATCTCAGGAATAATCTCATAAGGTTGGTAGCCAGTCAATTTTACTACATCCTCCATATTTTCCTCTTTAATGATTTTCTCCATATTGTTTCTTTCAGAACCATCTCCAACTATTAACATAATAAAATCGCCACCTCGCAACTTTTTTAAGTCGTTAGCAATCGCCAAGATATCATATACGTAGTTCTCTTTACTTAGTCTACCCACAAAAGAAATAATTGCTTTGTTCTCTATTGCTAAATTTGATTTTACTGATGAATCGATGGGTTTCTCAAAAGGGGACAAATCAATCCCATGGGGTATAACTCTAATAGTTTCTTTCCTTGCCCCACTTCTTATAGCGTACTCTCCAAGACTTTCTCTTATAGGTAACACCACTGGACATCTTGAAAGAACGAACCTCTCTAACATCTTAGCTATTTTTCTAGATCCAAAATAGACAGGTACGTGTCCTACGCTAGTGATTTTATAGCGCTGATCATAATCAGCATGTATAGAAACACAAAAAGGAATATTTGTAAGTTTTGAGAGAATAAGCGCTATAAAACCCAAGTTGTAAGGATCCTTTGCATGTATAATATCTATCCCTTTTGTCTTAACCCAAAAGAATAAAAAAATCAACACCTTTAAAATATGTAAAATGTGTGGAAGTTTCCTTCTTTTAAATTCATATACTTCCACATTGTTCCCCAACTTTAATCTATTGCCCTCTTTTGTCCTAAGGATAAATAAATAAAACCTGTCAAAGAAATTATTTGGATTTAGCTCCTCCATCTTTTCAAAGCTATGGAATTTGTTATAAATTGCCTGCAAAGAAGCATGTCCCAATTGAATTATTTTCATAAAACATACCTTTCAAAAAACAATTCAAATCTTCTTTTCCTCAACCTATAGAGCCCTACTCTATAGAACAACTTTGCCAGAGGGCGTTTGAAGAAGGACATGCTGTCCTTGCTTCCAGCCACAGCGACCATTTTCCCTAAGTATTTCACAAGTAGTTTTTCTTTATCTGATAGCCACACAAAATGCTTGACAGGATCATCATAAGGATTATCTATCATATAATCATAAATAGATTGTGGCATTTGAAAATCATGTCTCTCTATGATTTTCTGAAACTCTGGAGTACCCGGATATGGTCTATATAGCTGATAAGTTATATCGAATTTGGGGTATTCTTTTTTCAATTTTAATATAAATTGAACATTTTCTATCATTTCCTCCACTGTCTCATCAATTGTGCCTACTATAAAAGCTATAGCCAATACTATATTGTTTTTCTTACATAATTGGAATACATGCAGTAATCTTTCTGTTGTCACACGGCCTTTATTAAATATTTTCCTCAATCTATCCGAGTAACTTTCATAACCTACGCCGAACCAACAGCAGTTTTTAGCGATGGATAGGAAATATTCATCTGTTAAATATGAATTATTAAAATATTCTACTCTTCCTTGGCCAGCCCAGTATAACGGTTGTCTCTTTAAGTAATCGAATAATTTGAATGTGCGATTTTTATTTGCAAAGAGATTATCATCTTGCAACCAAAGATGGGTAATATTATACTTCCTTTTAAGGAACTCTATTTCACTAATGATTTGCTCGGCATCCTTGAGAACAAATTTTCTTTTTGCTGAAGGAGAAGAATTAATACAAAAAGTACAGCTAAAAGGACACCCCTCTCCCGTGAAGACTGGTAGAATCCTCTTAAATTGTTTATCTATAGAGACCTCCAAGCCAACTCTGGGAAAATAGTTCTTTTCAATATCCACCAAGGTATAATCGACATCCATTAAAGGTTCTAATTTTGTGTTTTCATCAATAATTATCTTGTTTCCTTGCTTATACCCCATTCCCGTGGTATCCGCAAGATCTGAAACTATAAAATTAACCAAGCTGGAATCAGCGAAAGAAATGAAATCAACTTCATCGGGTTCAAGAGCAAGCTGAGGGAAAAGATTTATGAATTTTCCGAACATTCCCCTGTTAAAGCTTCCCCAGATGATGACAGCCTTAGAGTTAGCCTGTTTGATTTCCCGACTCAACTCCAGAGCTATCTTAACAGTCTGTATGTCAACGCTTACTATGAATATTTTTGTCCCTTTTAGTAGTGCGACGAACGTCTCTTTGAAATTCAAATCTAACATATCTGTGAGGGTTACATGAAAACCATGCTGATGTAATGACGTTGCAATTGCTAAAAATCCCAGGTTCAAGTTTACTGGGAGATGTTTCCCTTTACTAAACCAACCAGATTCAGGATTAATTAACGCGATTTCTTTAATCATTAAAAACCTCCATAAATTATCAAGGTGCTCCGTAACCTGGGCATAATCTGCAAAGTTCAAGCTCTCTCTGCCTAGTGGTAACTGCTTTCCTTAACTTCCTATATTTTTCATTATTCCATATATTATAAATATTTTCTTTAAACACATTTCCTAAGATTATTCTTCCATGAGGATCTCTGCAACAAGGAACAACGTCTCCGTTTACCTGAATTGTCACAGTAAAATATATCCACTCACAGTAGTTATTCGGTCTAACTTTGGAAATAAGATTCCCCTTTTTAAATTCCTTTTCATCGTAAATCCAATGAGTTTTATCAGAGGGCAAAAATTCTTTACCTTGTTCCACTGTTCGAACACAAGAATCAATCACTTGATATTCATCTACTCCGACTTTCTTGGTATAACTGATGAAATCATTAATCTCATCCTCGTTATGTTTCATTAGTATAAATCCAGCTATTACCTTTAAATGATCTTTATTTAATCGTTCCTTCCATTCTATTGTTTCCTCAAGATTCTTCAATAACTTAGCTAAATTTCCTCCAACTCTGTATTTTTCATGAGTTTTTTGGGTCATTCCACCTAATTGAAAGCTTACTTCACTAATACTAGACTCTACGAGCTCTTTTGGCTCCACTTTTACGCCATTAGTGCAGGAGGATACATATATACCTTTATCTGTTGCATACCTTATCATCTTATATGCATCTTTATTTAAAAAGGGCTCTCCCATAAAGTAAAACATAAGCTCTCTTAAATTATTATCAAATTGATCCAGAATATATTTAAATTCATCAAAATTCGTCATTCTTTTTTTTCTTCCTAATATCCCTGAACCAGTTTCACAAACAGGACACCGGTGATCGCAAATATTAGTAGGTTCAATAGTTAAGAGAATGGGATGACCAAGGCTTTTATCCAATCCTATTGTAGCTGAATACATACATTTAAAATAATTCCACTTACCATTTTTTCTTCCAAATAGCATCTTACTCGTTTTATAGGAAACAGATGCCCATTTGTACACTCTGGGATTTTTCTTTATCAACCTTTTTATTTTGTCTTTCATTGGTTCTCTCTTCCAATCTTTGCTCTTGAAACAAAGTTCAGACATTCACTTTGTTCCTTTGACTGAAACTCCACTTATGTTAGGTTTAAAACTCTGTATATTATGTAAATTTGCCTTTTTGAACCATCCGATTACCTCCTCTTCTGTATGATGAGAAGCATAAGAAGGGTGAAACCAATCAAAATTAACCAGATTATTTTCCTCAAAAGATAGATTAGAATTCCAAAAACACTGGAATATCTGGTAATAGATAAACCTTTGGAGATTATATTTACCCGCTTCAATCTCCAGATAAGGAATATCTTCAGGAATTTCAATTTCTACGTTTAACTCATCTAAAGCTTTGCCTAATTTTGTAAAGGATTCACAAATCTTCAAGCATTCATCAGGAGGTAGTTTAGTCGTAAAGGATCGGATATAATTATCGGTAAATTCCCTAATAGGCTCCATTTTTTTATAAACATGAACAGCTATATCCCCTCTATTTGTAAGAAAAGGAACAAGACTTAAAAATCCTTTTCTTGGATCAGGGGTGTGATGAAGAACGCCATCACAAACTATAAAATCAAAAATATTCTCCTTAAAGGGTAAGTCAAATATATCAGCTTGTATAATATGAGCATTACTAAACATTTTTGTATTTTCATAAGCCATCTCTACCCCTTCGCTTATATCAACACCAAATACCTCCCCTTTACTTCTAAAACACATTGTTTCAACCTTAGTTCCCATGCCAGTTCCTGCATCCAGCATTACTTTTTTGTTTTTAAAGTAAGCTTCAAATTCAACCTCTGATGAGATGCCTATTTTTTTCATATACCACTCATCGAAAAATCTTTTATACCAATCATTGAACTGTCTCCATTTTGACCATTTACTACTGAAGCTTCTTTCCACTTGATTTTCCTTAGACCATATTTTTGTTTTTTCCTCAATAGATTGAATACTCAACTTTCTCAACTCATCAGAGTATCTTTTGAGAAAATCCGAATATTTTTTGCTGGGAATGTTTGGCAGCATTCTAGGAATAAAGGAAATTATAGGATACCATTTTCCACAGGAACAAATTAATACCCCTTCTTTAATCTCGTCCTTCTCTTCTTTAAAAACCTTAATTTTGAAGTTCTTTCCACAGTTAGGACATGCTAAATAAGAAACTATATTTGCTCTCATTCTTGCTCCTGATTGAAATATTCATATCGAACTTTTCCACACTCACCAATTTTTGCCTTACCAATTGCTTTAGTTGAACTTCCAGCAACTCTAAGCCTATGTCTTGCCCAGTATTATCTCCCCTTTTCGCAAATTCTCTCTTCTAGCATAGTCTATCGCCTCCATTAAATTAACTTCTTCTGTTCCTACCTTTGTTAACAGCAATGGAATGTCATAGTTTCCTGTTGCGACCAAAAAACCTCTAGCTACTTCACTTTCGATAATATCCAAAACTTGACCTGGTTCCCCTCTTAGTTTCATGAAATCATAAAACTTTCCTTCCCAGACGATTAGTTTTTTACCTTTCCTGAATGTGAAAGCACCAGGATACGGTAACGTTTGTGCTCTTATAAAATTGTAGACATCGAGGCTTGGTTGATTCCAATTAATCAAGCCATCTTCCGGTTTTCTTTGAGAAAATACTGTTCTTAAACTAAGATCCTGCTTTACGCAGGGTGCAATTTCTCTTTCTATCTTGGGTATATATTCTTCAATCATCTTGAGCGTTACACATTCAACTCTGGCATAGAGCGTTGCTATTGTGTCCTTAAGCTTTATATCAACTTTTTCCTGTGCTATTAAGTCTCCCGTATCTACACCATCCTTTATATAAAATAATGACACCCCCGTCTCTCTTTCCCCCTTTATAATTGCCCAGACCAGAGGCGCTCCACCTGCATATTTGGGCAACAGAGAGGCATGGACTCCTATACATCCTAAGGAGGCTATATTTCTTATAACCCTGGGGATCAAATAATACCAACCTATTACCAATATCAAATCCGGCTGCCATTTCTTTAAAACTTCTATATACTCACTGCAAGACATTCTTGTGACAATTTCCACAACAGGTATACCATATTTCCCCGCTAATCTATGAAAGTCCTCATATAAGACATTTTCTACAGGCTTATCTTTAGAGTAGGATATACTAAATTTCCTCGGTATAGTAAAGATGCCGATTACATCTCCTGCCTTTTCAATAAGTCTCCTACAACACTTACACCCAAGCTTTGTTGCACCAAAAAAGGCTATTCTCATCTAAAAAATATCCTCAACCACCATTCAAAACTCATTAAAGACCAGATGAATAGGCGATGGTTGAACTTCCCTGAGATATGCTCCTCTAAACGCCTCCGAACATAGGATGGATTAAGATAATCATAGATTCTTGCTTCTGGATTCAACAGAAGTTTTTTTATGTATTCAATACTCTCACCTCGAAACCAGGAAGCATCCGGAGCACTGAACCCTTGCTTTTCTCGATTCAAGATTTTCTGAGGAACTAATTTTTGCATAGCTTGGCGTAAAACTCTTTTCCCATCTTTGGTTATTTCATAATACTTTCGGAGTTTACCAGGCTCGTTTTCATCCATCTTGGTAATTCTATCCAAATTATTTATTTTGAGTCTTGGTGGTATTTTCAAAGCAAAATCAACTAAGTTATTATCCATAAAAGGAACCCGTGTCTCTAAGGAATGTGCCATACTGATTTTATCCTCTACCACAAAAAGACCGTGAAGAAAAGTTTTTATCTCAAAACGCATAGATTCATTGATATAGTCTTCATTAGTTTGAGGAAGAATGTTGCTTCCATTAAATATAGAACTGAAAACTTCAAATGCAGAGTAGTCTTTTAGATTTTGATAAATCTCAGAGTTGAAAAACTTTTCCTTATCTTCATCAACTATCAAACGTTGCCAATAATTATAATATTTCCTGAGATAATCATTTCTATTTCTTGGATTGATACCTCGGTAATACCGCCAGGGATAGCCGCCAAAAAGCTCATCTCCTCCTGCCCCCGAAAGAACGACCTTCACAAATTTCCCAGCTAACCTGGCAGCGTAATAGTTGGGGTAGCACTGCCCTACCCTCAGATCCTCTAAATGCCAGATAAGCTCGGGCATTATTTGTTCCATATCACCGGCATGAAGGACAATTTCATAATGTTCAGTTTTGAGGAGATTAGCTAAAACCTCTGAAAATCTCCTCTCATCATATCCCAGTTCTAAACCTGATGCTGAGGTTAGGTCAAAACCACAGGTGAAAGTGCTAATTCGCCCAAAATGCTTACGAGCTATGCTAACTATACTTCCAGTATCCATACCACCACTCAGGTAGCTTCCAACAGGAACATCACTAATAAGCTGCCGGGTAACTGCTTGAGAAAAAAGGTAGTGAATTTTTTCTGCTGTCTCAGTTTCTGAGAGAGTGAACTTATCAGAGGAGAATTTATAGTCCCAATATTTATAAATTCGTAAATTATTTTCCTGAGTAGAGCGAAGATCCATATCAATGAAACTTGCAGGCGGTAAGAGCTTTACATCTTTAAATAAGGTTCGGTCGGTAAAGATATTTTGAAAAGTGAAATATTCATTTAAAGCTTTTAAATCTACTTCTGCTTTTACATAACCGCTTTGTAAAATAGATTTTATCTCCGAAGCGAAAACAAGAATACCATCTTTAAAGTAATAATAGAGCGGCTTTATCCCATATCGATCCCTTACCAAAAAAAGCTTATCTTTTTCGTTATCCCATAGAGCAAAAGCAAACATACCATTAAATTTTTTGATGCATTCTATTCCCCCTTCTTTATAGCTATATATGATAACCTCAGTATCTGAGTTTGAATAAAACGTATATCCGATTTTTCTTAGCTCAGCCCTTAAATCCTTAAAGTTATAGATTTCCCCGTCGTAGCTTACCCAGATGGTCTTGCCTCGGTCAGACATAGGCTGATGAGCCTTAGGAGTAAGATCAACAATAGCTAATCTTCTGTGTCCTAAAGCAAGATGCCAGGGATTAGCTTCTATCTCTTCTTTAGCATAGTTACTCTCAATAGATGATAGATGGACATTTTTGTGTTTAAAATTATTGTCGGTTAATTCGAACCAGAGGTTTCCCGATTTTTGCCCACCGCTTCTTAAGGAAAAGAGAATATAACCAGTATCATCAGGCCCACGATAGGCAATTACATCACACATCCGTTTAATAACATAAGGTTTAATAGCCTTTCTATTTAAGCTTAAAATACCTGCTATACCAGACATAACCTAGTCCCTATCTCCTTTATCTGTTCAATAACATACTCCTGTTCTGTATCTGTCATCTGCGGATACAGAGGGAGAGCGATGCTGAGATTATCTGCTATTAAAGATTTTGGAAAATCTCTGTCCCTAACACCATACTTACTTTTATAATAGCCCAGGGTATGGACAGCATGTGTTCCTTGGCGGGTAGCAATACCTTTTTCCTCCAGTCGGCCCATTAAATCATTCCGCTTCTGGTGCAGTGATGAGAGAGTAGCTAAATCAATTTTTTCAGTAAAATTATCTGGTTTCAACAAACACACATAGGACTGATATCCATGGATTTGTTTCGGCGGGATGTACGGCGTCATTAGCCACTCAAGATCCTCCAATTGCTCATCGTACCTCTGAGCAAGAACTCTTTTTTGCACCAGAATTTTTTTTAACTTCTTTATCTGCTCAACGCCTATAGCCCCCTGGAAATCAGTCATCCGATAGTTAAAACCCAGGATGTTGTATTCCGGGAGGAGATACCCCGCTCTTTTATGACGCTGCAAATCCGAAACGGAAGCCCCATGATTTCTGATACTCTCTACTTTTTGGGCGATTTCCTGGTTATTTGTGAGCACCATCCCTCCTTCACCAGTGGTAATAGATTTGCGCGGGTGGAAACTGAGACAACCTGCATTCCCCATAGTGCCCGCATGTTTTCCCCTGTAAAAAGCTCCCATTGCACAGGCAGCATCTTCTATCACTCGCAAGTTATATCTTTCAGCCAATTTCAACACAACGTTCATATCTGCAGATAACCCAAAAAGCTGGACCGGAATGATAGCTTTTGTTTTCTCGGTAATTAATCTTTCAACCTGGTTAATGTCAATAGTGTAAGTCCTTAAATCAATATCTACAAATACAGGTTTGGCTTTAACATACTCAACAGCATTTGCAGTTGCAATATAAGTAAAAGAGGGGAGAATTACGTCATCTCCACAACTGACATTACAGGCTATTAAAGCGAGGTGAAGAGCTGTCGTGCAGGATGAGGTCGCTTTGGCAAATTTAGCTCCTGTGAACTCTTTTATCTTATTTTCAAATTCTGCGACTTTTGGCCCTTGGACCACCCACCCACTTTCTAAAGGTTCTAAAATTGCCTTTTTCTCATTTTCATCAAAAAAGGGTTTGGTTATAGGAATTTTCATTAAAGCACCCCCGTGTTAGGTTGTCTGTTGCGCCATTCAATCAATTTTTTTAGCCCTTCGTTTAGTTCTATTTCTGCCTTAAATCCAATTTTTTCTTTAGCTTTTTCAATGCTTCCTATCCGGTGAGTCACAAATGTTTGACCTGATGGCTCGAATTTTATCGGCAAATTAGAGCGAGTTAATTCAAGAAGAATCTGAGTTAACTCTTTTATGGATATGCGAGTGCCCATTCCTACGTTAAAAAAATCATCGGTTACATCACTTTTAAGCGCACAAATATTAGCTCTGGCAGCATCTGTTACATAAATAAAATCATAGGATTGACTTCCATCCCCATATACTATGGGAGGTTGATTCTGGTTTAATCGATCAAGTATCTTCATAATAACGGTCGTATATGCCCCTCGGTAATCCTGGCGTGGCCCGTAGACATTCATATAACGCAAGCCCACATAGTTTAACCCATACCGTTCGTTAAATGCTCGGCACATATGCTCCCCCGCTATTTTTGTAGCTCCATAAAAAGTGCGATTATTATATGGATGATTCTCAGTCATCGGAATTTCTAAGGCATTGCCATACACTGAGGCTGAGGAGGAATAGACCAACTTTTTCACCTTGTGTTTGACACAAGCTTCAATGACATTAAACGTTCCTTTTATATTAACCTCAAAGGCCGCCCGTGGATATTCATAACAATGAAGCAGCCAGAGCGCAGCAAGATGAAAAACAAAATCCACATTCTTTAGAGCATCATTTAACACATCAATGTGAATTATGTTCCCTTCAATTACCTTAACTCTGTTGTCTTTTATTGCGCTTTTTAAGTTTCCCTTTTTACCCCTAGTAAAATTATCATAGACTATGACCCTATCAACATCTTCCTTTAAAAGCTCATCTACAAGAGATGATCCAATAAAACCTGCCCCTCCAATGACAGCTACTGTACTACCTTTTATATTCATTTGTCTGCCTCTTCTTTTTTTTGATAACAATTTACCTGAAATATTACTTCTCAAAACGTCGACGTTAAATTCAATCGTTGCCCTCCCTCTCTGCTCTGCATAACTTGCTAAACGCGCACCGAGGTAGATTCTAGCTCTTGAAGACTAGGCTCTTCAAGAAATATTTTGGGCATTTCATCATCCTAGTACTAGCCAGTATGGACTGATAAATGATCTATAGTCCGTAGTCCTAAATCATGTTTGGGAATTATTCTCTTTCCACTTCCCAATTTCATTATATAACCTTTCGGAAGTTTCCATAACAACTTTAACAACTTATGGAAAAAAAGATTTTCTTTTTTGCACACTATTACAAACTTAATAAAATCTTCTACTAATAGATCAGCATCTTTAAAGATTTTCCTCAATAAACCTCTATCTATGTCTCCTCCTTTACGGACAGGAACGATAGTTACTCCTCCATCAGAATGCTTTAGACATACATGATTACTCTTCTGCCTTATCAATTGGAACCCAGCTTTTTTAAGATTTTTACAATTTTCTCTCCTGGAACTATGGGAAGTTTACTCACACCACAATCCTTTGAATTCCTATAAATTCAAGACCTTCTTCTTTTTTCTTAACTTCCAGACAGAGGAGGATAGATTCTTTTACGTTTTCCCTAAAGTGGACCCCATTGTCAAGACACTAATTTGCCATACTTAAGATACAGTCAAGTCTCTTTTTTTGATTATTGCTGTCAAAGTACATCTCAGCTGGTGTTTTATAGCTCAGTGACTGATGTGGCCTCTCATGGTTGTAAAAGGTCATATAAT
>JABUBK010000002.1_pt1 | contig 34489 bp, 30 predicted proteins | sample 7332671 | NCBI WGS metagenome assembly JABUBK01 (sample SAMN07256342, study PRJNA390944) | subsurface metagenome | isolation source: Methane hydrate marine sediment | place: Pacific Ocean: Eastern North Pacific, ODP site 1244 | collected 2002
AAGAGAATAGAAAAATATGTAGAAGAAGATTTGTTCATGCTTACTTATGGGGATGGAGTGGCAAACATAAATCTACACAAATTGCTATCGTTTCATAAAAGTCATGGGCGCATAGGGACGGTAACTGGTGTCCGACCTCCGTCAAGATTTGGTGAATTGGTAGTTAAAGATAAACAGGTTGTTTCATTTACTGAAAAGCCACAGGTTTCTGAAGGTTTGATAAATGGTGGATTTGTCGTTTTTAATGGAAAAATTTTTGATTACTTATCGGAGGAGGATAATTGTGATTTCGAAGTGGGACCTTTAGAGCAATTGGCGGAAGATGGTGAATTGATGATATATGAACATAAAGGGGAATGGGCATGTATGGATACTTATAGAGACATGATATACCTTAATAAGTTATGGGAACGTGGGAAAGCGTTTTGGAAAATCTGGGAGGATTGAAATGGAGGGCTGGAATAAAGTATTAGTAACAGGAGCTACAGGTTTCGTTGGCTCTCATTTGACACGTAAATTGATAGAAGAGGGATTTAAAGTAGGAATAATTAAGCGAGAAAGATCGGATATATGGGGGATTAAGGATTTGTTGGATAAAATAGTAGCTTATGATGTGGATTTACGAGGTACCCAAGATGTTTCTAAAGCAGTTTCACATTTTAGACCTGATGTTATTTTTCATTTAGCTACTTATTATGCAGTAGATCACAAATCACAAGAAATACCTCTAATGGTTGATACAAATGTTTTAGGAGCAGTAAATTTGCTTGAAGCCTCTAAAGAATCCATGGTTAAGTTATTTATTAATACAAGCTCTTGTTTTGTTTACAAAGAAAGTAAAGATAAGTTAAGAGAAAATGCGGATTTAAGCCCTTTAAATCTTTACGCATTGACAAAGATGCAAGCGGAGGAGGCTTGCACTTTTTATGTGGAAAATTACGGCTTGAAGACAATAACCTTCCGTCTCTTTCCTCCTTATGGTCCTGCCGACCATGCAAGAAGGCTAATTCCTTATGTCATAAAGAGCTTACTCGATGGAAAAAGGCTAAAATTGACCATAGGAAAGCAAAGATGGGATTTCGTTTACGTTGACGATATAGTCGAGGCTTACCTTAAACTTTTATTTGTTTCTGATCTTCCACAAACACATCAAATTTTCAATATTGGAGCAGGTAATGCTGTAAGTGTTCGAGAAGTTGTATCCAGGATAAAGGAAATTATAGGTACTGATATAGAGCCAGATTGGGGAGCGATTCCTCACAGAAGGAATGAAGTTTGGTTTACTTGCGCAGACATAAGCAAAGTCGAAACCGTTTTAGACTGGCGACCCAAAATACAAATTTTAGGAGAAGGGTTGGAACTCACAGTGAAGTGGTATGTAAATTTTTGGGAAATGGGAGGGAGAAGATAAAAATGGAGAAAAAGATGGAAGGCGTGGTTATAAAGCCTTTGAAAAAGATACCCGATGAAAGAGGGTGCATATACCATATGCTTAGATGTGATGACCCGTTTTTTGAAAAATTTGGGGAAATATATTTTTCAGTAGTATATCCTGGGGTTATTAAGGGATGGCATTTTCATAAAGAAATGACACTAAATTACGCTGTTATACAAGGAATGATAAAACTTGTTCTTTATGATGATAGAGAGAATTCACCAACGAGAGGGAATTTGACGGAATTATTCATTGGTGAGGAGAATTACTGGTTGGTTAAGATACCGCCAAAGATTTGGAATGGTTATAAAGGTATAGGGGTAAAACCAGGCATAGTGGCTAATTGCGCCACACTGCCACATGATCCTAGTGAAATGGAAAGGCTTGACCCGTTTTCAGACAAGATTCCCTATGATTGGGAGTTAAGACATAAATAAATAATGGAGAAATTACAATGATTCTTATTACAGGAAACAAAGGTTATATAGGCACAGTGATGACAAAATTTTTGCAAGAACATTCCTACAAAGTTATAGGTCTAGACTATAACTATTATGAAGGATGTGATTTATACCCTACAAATATTCGTCCTTTTAAGCAGATAGTAAAGGATGTTAGGGACATCACTGAAAAGGACTTGGAAGAGGTTACGGCGATAATCCATTTAGCTGCTCTTTCAAATGACCCTTTAGGAGAGATAAACCCGTCGCTTACTCATGAAATAAATTATGTCGCTTCTGTCAAATTAGCCAAGTTAGCAAAGAGACAGAGGATACACAGATTTATATTCTCTTCATCGTGTAGTTTATACGGTATAGCTCCTGGCGATAAACCTTTAACAGAAGAAGGGAGGCTTAATCCTATAACTGCTTATGCCAAAACAAAAGTTGAGGTGGAACAAGAAATTTCAAAGTTAGCAGATGAAGACTTTCATCCTATCTTCATGCGTAACGCCACTGTCTACGGAGTATCCCCTAGTATGAGATTGGACTTGGTGGCAAATAACTTGACTGCATGGGCTTATCTTACTGGCAAGGTGGCGATAATGAGTGATGGAACTCCTTGGCGTCCTATTATTCATGTTGAAGACCTTTGTAGATCCTTCTTGGCAGTTTTAGAAGCTCCAATAGAAAAGATACACAATCAAGCCTTTAATGTAGGAATAAATGAAGAAAATTATCAGATAAAGGATATAGCCAAGTGTGTAGAAAAAATAGTTCCTAACAGTTACGTTGGAATTATCAATAAAACTGGACCAGATGAAAGGACATACCGTGTTGATTTTTCCAAAATTAAGAAGACCTTACCTCAGTTTAAATCAGCCTGGAATTTAAGGAAAGGCATAGCAGAGTTGTATCAGGCATATAAAAACTTTGGTTTCACACAAAAAGATTTCCAATCACCAAAATACTTCAGAGTAAGATGGATAAACTATTTAATCGAAAGTACAAAATTAAATCATAAGCTTAAATGGATCACTGATGCAGTAGAATAAAAATGAGAAAGAGGGAAGAACATGATTGAGAAGCTTGAAACATGGGATATAGTTATGGCTAGATACTCTTCTTCAGATGAACGCAGGGACGAGAAGGATTTGGGCTTAGTCTACGACATCAAAGGTGATGAACTTCAGATTTTATATATGTCCTCAGAAAAAAATCCAGATCATTTACATCAAGTCAAAATTAGTAATGAGGATTTAATTGATGGTAATCTACCACAAGATTACTTTGTCATAACTGATAGGGTGTTACTCATGAAAAAAGGGTCAGTTGTTGAGAAAGTAGGCAGGATTAGTGTCCAGAAAATAGATGAACTACTTAGACAGATGGCTCACAATATAGTTGAGAAACATTACGATGCAGTTCACAGAAAGGACAAGGATTTCAGTCCTGGAAAGACTTACATTCGCTATGCTGGGAGAGTATATGATATGGAAGAGATGAAGGCATTAGTAGATTCATCTTTGGACTTCTGGCTTACGGCGGGGAGATTTGCAAAACAATTTGAGGAAGAATTTGCCAAGTTCTTAGGATTAAAGCATTGCATTCTAACCAATTCGGGATCTTCTGCTAATCTCTTAGCTATATCTGCTTTAACCTCTCCTAACCTAGGAAAAAGAAGACTTAAACCAGGTGATGAAATAATAACTACAGCATGTGCCTTTCCTACCAGTGTAAATCCAATTATTCAGAATAATCTGATTCCTGTTTTTCTGGATGTAGATGTTGGAGCTTATAATATCCAAGTAGATAAAATTGAAGATGCTTTATCTGAAAAGACGAAGGCTATCTTTTTGGCTCATACGCTTGGCAATCCTTTCAACCTCGATACAATTTTGAAAATATGCGAAAAATACAACCTTTGGTTGATAGAAGATAACTGTGATGCACTGGGGTCAAAATACAATGGAAAGTATACGGGAACTTTTGGGCACATAGCCACTTTTAGTTTTTATCCTGCTCACCACATAACGATGGGTGAGGGAGGAGCATTGGTTACGAATGATCCCCTATTGAAGCAAATTATTGTGTCTTTCAGAGATTGGGGAAAAGATTGCTGGTGCGAACCAGGGCATGATAATACATGTGGTAAAAGGTTTGGGTGGCAGTCGGGCAGTCTGCCTTATGGATATGATCATAAGTATATTTTTTCTCATATTGGCTATAATCTAAAAGTTACAGATATGCAAGCGGCGGTAGGCGTAGCACAATTAAAAAAGCTTCCACAGTTTATAAAAGCAAGAAAGAAGAATTGGGGACTCTTTTATGATGAATTGAAAAAATATAATGATTACTTCATTCTGCCAAAAGCTGCAGATAATTCTGACCCAAGTTGGTTCGGGTTTCTATTGACAGTTAAAGAGAACGCTCCATTTTCAAGGAATGAGATTACGAACTACTTGGAAAAGAACAAGATTGCGACTCGACTGCTCTTCTCAGGAAATATCATTCGTCATCCAAGTTTTGAGAATTTGAAATATCGAATTTATGGCAATCTCAAAAATACGGATTTTATTATGAATAATACCTTTTGGCTAGGAGTCTATCCAGGGCTAACTAACCAAATAATAGAATACGTAAAAAATAAATTTGAAATCTTTTTAAATAGTCAGTTATAAAAAGGAGTGGGGTAGATATGAAAATAGCATTAAATTTTTGGAAGAAAAAATACGGAAAAGTATGGAATTTAAGAATATCACAACATTTACTTGAAAGAGAAGGAGCAATCTTAGAAAAGGACAGCATTTATTTGTCACATAAGTTTAGAATAGAAGAATATTCTATTTTAGATTTTTTACTAAGAAATTTGTCAGAACAAAAAGAAAAGATCCGGATTGTCGATGTTAGTTGCGGCTCAGGCTTGGTGCCTTTTTTCATATACATGAATAGAAAACGATACAGTAAAATAGAGTATATAGGAATTGATTCTTCTGAATCACAACTATTTATAGCGAAACTAAGAAATCCTTGGACTTTTGTCCAATTTACTCCTGGTAATTTATATGATACGGGACTAAATGACAATTATGGAGACTTGGCACTTAATTGGCAAACTATTAATCATGTCGGAAAAATAAAAGAGGCAATTGATGAACTTATACGGATTTCCGGCAATTGGGTTTATATCATCAATTATGTTTATTATACTAAAGAAGACTGGATAAAAAAATATAGTCCAAAAATATATGAAAAAGAATACGCCAAATTATGTTGGAGTTTTAATAAAGATGAAATAAAACAATATATAGCCAATAAACAATGCTATCAATTATGGAAAAAAATAGAAGATCAAAAATTTGGTAGTAATTTCCCGACAGATACAACAAGTGAACAGACGCTTATTTCAAAAGATAAGCCTATAAAGTTTGAATGGGTGGACCTATCTGATGACTGGAAAGTTAACATATCGGAAAACTAATATAAGAAGGAAGGATGCATGAAAACAACAGTTATTAATAACAAGGAATATAGGTATGATGTTTTAATAAGAAATGGAGATGAAGGATATGACGCAGTCCATATCGTTCAACCATGTCATAATATTATTGAATTGACTGATTTATCAGTTAAGTGCATCAAAAAATATACAGAGCATTCGTACGTTGTATGGCTGGTAGATAATTTTTCAAATAGAAAAACGCGAAATTTCATTTCGCAGCTAAAGGATGTCAATATTATCTTTAATCACACTAAAATAGGAACATTCTTTCGTCCATGGCATAAGATTCCTTATGGTGGAAGTCTTGCTAATGCGATTGCATTAGAGTTGGCTGCTAAAGTGGTTAATTGTAAATACATGTTTGTTATGCATAATGATTGTGTTCCATGTAAAAAAGGGTGGTTGTCATATCTAAAATCAAAATTAAATGACGAAGTTAAGATTGCGGGTGCTAGACAGGACCCTACGAGGGTAAAAGCACTACATCAGTCAGGTTTTATTTTTGTCTTTGAACTCTATAAAAAACTTAACTTAAGTTTTATGCATAACATGCCAATATATGATGTTGGAGATCAAATTACACTAGGTTTACTTAAAAATGGTTACAAATATTTTGTATGCAAAAATACATTTAATAATCCTGAAACAATTGAATTGTTAAATAGTGAGGAAGTCTATCCAGATTTTTTAAGAAAATATGTATTCGACAAATGCTTCAATGATGATGGTGAACTTATTTATTTACACCTGGGTCGTGGAACTTTAAAACACAGAGATGATTTTCTTAAGGAAAAGCGATTGCCAACCAAAGATTGGATATATTTTATAAATAAATATTTTTTGGAAGAAAATGAATATGATAGAAGAATTTGAAGTGGAGGGCGCTGAAAGCTTTCGTAAACTGGCATTGGTTGGAAATGTAAATGGCAACATATAGAAGGATTCTGCTAGATAAGGATCTTGAGGAAGCCAAAAAATATATGAAAGGCATTGCCTTGGATATAGGAGGGGGACGAAAAAGAGGGAGTTTCAAAGAACCAAGCAATGCTACATGGATAATTTTAGACATTGAGAAGAAGTTCCACCCTCACATTTTAGGTGCTGCACAAAATATCCCTGTTAAATCAAATGTAGTAAATTGTATTAAGTGCACAGAGCTTTTAGAGCATATAGAATATCCTGAAAAAGTTTTAAATGAGATTTCAAGGATTTTAAAGCCGGGTGGAACCTTGATTCTTTCAACTCCGTTCAGTTTTGGCATTCATAGCGACCCTTATGATTTTCAAAGGTTTACCGATCAAAAGTTGAGGAGAATGCTTGAAGACAATTTTCATATCTTAACCCTTAAAAAACAAGGTCTTTATTTTACTGTCTTGGCATATATGATAAAGCATAATATGGTTAGTTCAAAACTAGGTATAAAACTCTTCTTCTACTGGCTTTTCCCAATATTAGATCTTATGGTAAAATTGGATAATTTTAATTTTGTAAAGAATTCAAAATTTATGAGTTCCTTTACCACGGGATTTTTCGTCATAGCTATTAAAAAGTAAGGGAATGAGATGCTTTCTGTAGATGTAAAACAAATAGAAGAAAGCGCTGCAGCGCTTGTCGAAAAGATAAAAACAACATTAGTCAATCAAAGTGGCTTGTTATCAAGCACCTATCCGCCAAGCGAACATAATCTACTGGCAGATTTTGACGATTATGTTCCCTTTTTACTCTATTTTAATGAAGTGGATTTTGTCCATTCCCAAATAGAGGTATCAAGCAAATTTACATACCAGGGACTGGTTCCGCAGGGTAGACTAATCCTTTCCTATCGAAATGATGAATATCTTGGGGCATTGCTTGCTTATTACAGGCATACAAATGAACCTTTTGTATATGAGTCAATTACAAGAGGTTTAAAAGGAATTAGGAATTTATTAATAAGAAAAGGGTTTCTTTGCTCTTATCATGATATCAAACGTGGTAAAACACCTTTAATAGCCTCTCCTAGGGCAGGATCTCTATTGGAAGTATTACTGCAAACTGGTGATATATCTCCAGGTATGCCGTAGGAAACTATCAACATCATAGATAATTGGTTGCAAATTCCATTTTTTAACAAATATGGACTCTTCCCCAGCAAATATTATGTCGTAAATCGAACACTAAATGCGGTCTTCGAGAGAGCGAGATTTCCAATGTTATCAAGGGTCATGAGGCAGGTCTCTCAACCATCCTTATTCTATCAGATGCCTATAGGAACGAAAGTCCAGCTGATGAAAGATAATACCAATTTTATATTTAGTTTGATAGCAGCATATAAAAAAACTGGTAATCTAACATATAAAGATGCAATAATAAAATGGATAAATGGGATAAAGAGAAATTTATTTAGAGATGGTTTCATCTTCAAATTCTGGAGTCCTCATAGTGGTCCAAAGGAAATAGAATTGAGTCAGAATTTTTCTGTGATAGATATATTGTGTGATGTATATTGGTCTGTAAATAGAGATAAGAGGTTCTTGCAGTTTGCCGAAGAAATAGCATCATCTTGGTTCAAGGTGCGTTGGGACAATGGACTTTTCCCGAGGTCTCCTGATGTTGACTTTAACCACCTTGACGAGCAAACCGATTTCTGCATCTCTTTGATGCGCCTTTATGAATTAACAGGTAAACACAAATATCGTGATATTGCGGAAGAAGCTATTTTATCTGTGCTTAAATATCATTATACCCCCAGCGGGTATATTATGTCGGTCAATAATCAAGGCAGAGCTGTGGATGTCACAATAGCTCCAAAATACAATACTCTATTGTTGAAAGCTCTTGTTTTGTTTATTGATGGGAGGAATATATATGAAAGCGGTACACTAAGTGATTTAATGGAAGACAGATAAAGGGAGAATTATAATTATATAAAATGGCTGATTCTAATCTGAAAAGAAAGATTACATTGCCCTTAAGGGTAATATTACAAGCTTATTCGCGAACAAGCACAAATTACGAAAGAGAATAATGCACAGGCCCGCTAGACCATTCTAACCCAATGTGTCCAAACAAAGAGATGCACTCCAAGGAGGGAAAGATTTATGGATGTTTTATTTGTGTCCCCTATAAACAATAATTTTAGTGGACCTGAATTAGGGATCCTATATATAGCAACATATTTATTGGAAAAAACGAAATATGACATTCGTATTATTGATATGAATGTCGAAAAAATAAGGGATGATTTCCGATACGATTCTAATGACATTCACAATGGAAATCTCCCCCAGCTATCATTGCCAGAACTGAAAGCTGTAATTTTAAAAGAAACACCCAAAATAGTAGCGGTAACTGCTACAACGATGTGTGCTAATGAGGCATTAAAAGCTATTGACCTTACCAAGGGTATCGATAAGAGGATCCTCACAGTTATTGGGGGACCACATGCATGTGCTATTGAGGAAGCACTTTTTCAGGAAACCGAACATTTGGATGTTATCGTCTTAGGAGAAGGCGAAGATACATGCTTAGAATTGGCTGAAAGATTCATAAATAATCATGAGTATACTAATGTTGCCGGAACGATTGTAAATCTGAACGGGAAAATCATTAAGAATCCTCCGCGAGCCTTAAGAAAAGACCTTGATTATTACCCGTTTCCCAATCGTGATCTTGTTCCAATAAAACGTTACCTCAACCGTACAAGAATCATAAGTTCGAGGGGTTGTCCTTTCAATTGCGTCTTTTGTCTTCGGAAGGTATTGGGGAGAACATGGAGAGCACGAAGTCCAAAAAATGTCGTGGATGAGATTGAATTACTTTGTAAAAAATATGGATTTAGGCATTTTACTTTCGCAGATGATAATTTCTCAGTCGATAAACAAAGGGTGATGGATATTTGCAATGAGATAATCGAACGTAAACTCAAAATAAGATGGGTTACCGGTTCAGGTTTAAGAGCTAATTCCGCAGATAAAAAGATGTTCAAGCTAATGGCTAAGACAGGTTGTTTGCAAGTGGGAGTGGGTATTGAATCTGGCTCTCAAAGAATCCTAGATAATATAGACAAAAGGGAATCTTTAGATGACATGTTGAACTTTGTGAGAATAGGAGCAAAATGCCATTTGTTTGTTCATGGAAGTTTTACTATCGGGAATCCCGGAGAAACGTTTGAGGATGTAAGAAAGTCTATCGAATTCGCGAAGGTTTTAATAGACAACGGGTTAAACCACATAACGTGGAATGTTGTAACGCCATATCCAGGAACAAGGTTATGGGACTATATTGAAAAAAAAGGCGTTTTTTTATCGAGAGATTATCGTAACTACTATCAATTTGGGGATGAACCAGTTTTTGAGACGGATGAGTTTACAAAAGAGCAACGTATTCAAGCTATTTCCCTGGTAAGAAATGAAACTGCAAAACATCTTGAAAAATATAGATTAAGAGATTTTATCAATTTTAGGCTAGGAAGACTAGCATTGAGTTTTTATAATAATCCGCTAGACACTTCCAAGCGTATAATTTTATGGTCTTACAAAAAGATAATAGGACGATAGAATGAAAACAATGTTTTCTAAGCGAAGAGTTGGTTTTTATAAAAAGGATTAAAAATGCCCAACAATCCAAAGATCACTGTAGTAATGCCAGTATACAATGGTGAGAAGTATCTCAAGGAAGCGATAGAGAGCATCCTCAATCAAACCTTCACCGATTTTGAATTTATCATTATTAATGATGGCTCGACGGATAGCTCGTTCGAGATAATTCAAAATTATGAAGACGAAAGAATCAAAATAATAAACAATGAAAAGAATATCGGATTGACAAAGTCCTTGAATAAAGCGTTAAAAGTTGCAAGAAGTGAGTATATTGCGAGGCAAGATGCAGATGATGTTTCTTTGCCTAACAGGTTTGAAAGGCAAACAAGGTATTTTGAGAAATACCCGGAACTAGCTCTCGTCGGTACTAGTATTTATGAGATAGATGAAAATGGAAATACAATAGGTAAGAACATAGCATTAACGAACCCCGGGATAAAAAATCTTCTTAGAGGCAACAAATTCACTCATGGCTCTGTGATGTTCAAGAAGAAGGTTATTGATCGACTGGGAGGGTATAACGAATCACTCAAGTATGCTCAAGATTATGAACTCTGGCTGAGGATCGCGAAACACTATGAGGTGAGGAACTTACCGGATACACTCTATCAGTTAAGGTCTCACAGCAAGAAAATTGGAGTTTCCACAAGCGAGAGAGAATTAGCACTATATTGGGTCTTGGCACAAAAACTGGCGAAAGATGATATAAATCAGGAAGCATTGAAAGCTATAAAGGATAAACATATTGAGAGTCTATATTCGGATTTAAACAAGGGTGAAAGAGTACATTTTCACCAGACAGTTGCTGGTCTATATGAAAAAAAGGGCGATTTGGACCAAGCAAAAGAGGACTATAAAAAGGTTCTCAGTTTAAGCCCTTTCGATGTTAAGAATAACATAAACCTCGTACACTTATACCTTAAAGGGGCATTAATGATTAAAAGCTATAAAATTCGCAGAACTATCAGGAACTTTTTGAGATACCTTCGAAATCTACTGGTATATTAGCTATACATTAATCAAATAGACACGAACCTCCAAGACCTTTGGATGCATATTCTATCGCCTCCTCAAATCTTTTCACCATCTCACCGAAGGCGAATTTCTCTTCGATCATCCTTTTCGATTCTACTCCCATCTTTTTCTCCAGGTCTGGATTTGTAACTATCATTTTCATCGCTTGGTACAAAGCGTCAGTATCCTTCTCTGGAACCATGAAACCATTAAGCCCATCTTTAACTAGGTCGTACGCAAAACCAACCACGTCAGTAGAGATAACAGGTTTGCTGAAATACATTGCGTCGCTTATTGGCAACCCCCCAGTGTCAGCAAATGTATCTGCTATTGAAGGAAAGACAAGAAAGTTACACAATAAATAGTAAGAAGGCAAATCATCGCTCTTTATATGACCCACAAAGAGCACATCTTTACTAACATTAAGATCCAGACACAGCCTCTTTAATTTATCTCCATAGAATTTTTCAGATCCGTAATAATCCTTTCCTCCAACGATTACTAAAGATACACCCTCTATCTCTCTCTTTAACTTTGCAAAAGCTTTGATTAGGTAATGGATTCCTTTTCTTTCTATTAACCTTGCCACGCATAAGATTATCTTTTTATTTTTAACTTTGAGTCCCTCTTCTATTTTCTTTTTCTTCTCCTCAAGGTGCTGAAAGTCAAAGTTCTTAGCAGCAATATCGCTTAAATAAGGCACAATAAAAATCCTATTTTCTGGAATTCCCAGGGAGGTAAAGTAATCTTTTTGCTTTGTCCCCCCTGAAGTGACACAAGCACCTGCATATCTGCAAATACAACTCATAAATGCTTGATCTATTGAGCGATAAACTCTCCTGACGAGTGATCTTTTAACCTTCTTACATATCCATCTTTCGGACCAGATTATATATGGTTTCCTCACTAATTTTGCTATAACAAAACAGAAAAAATTATCAATTATCTCTCCTGGAGAACCCGTTGGTGGAAAAACAACAACGTCATATTCCTCTCTGATTAACCGGAGAACTAAACCAAGTGCTACATTAAAAGAGTGACATCCGTATCGTCTTAAGATTTTGTATTTTCTCCTCAAACCCTCAACTTTGTTCTCATTTGTAAATATGAATTTAACATCCATATCCCCAGCTAGTGTGTTAAAGAGCGGGATCCTATACCACATTGCTTTGTTATGTATAAATAATATTTTCCTTTTCTTCAATCTGACACCTCTATTTCAAACTTCACCCTCACCACTACCCTAGGTCTCTTCTATTCCAATAAAAACCACTAACAGAGCCAGAGTCATAGATACAGGAGAAGCCCTCTTCTGTAAGGAGTGGCCTTGGATTATAATCTAATTCGATAAACGAACGATCGTTGACAGAGATTGTAGCTTGGCTAACTCTTTTTCCAATTATGACTATTGAATCCTTATAGTTAGAAAAATCCTTTGTATACAAGGATTCTTGTATTGAAAAAGTCCGTTCAGGGGGAAATTGCTTTATCCATTCCAAATATCCTACAATGCGAGGCTCTGCCCCTAGTTTGTCATCCGTAAATTCTGAGATAGTTTCAAGCGAATGAACCTCAGATACCGTAAGCCTGCCATCAACCAAAGTATTCTTAAAAATGGGATTATCCATGTTTGATAAGGGAGTCATAAGTGTTAAGAAGGACAAAATGATTATTATGATTACTACAACTGATACCTTAGCAAAAACTCCTCTTATTCCCGAAGAAAGTAAGAAAAGTGCCACAGCAAGTGGAATGGATAGAAAAATATGAGAAAAATAGTGCCATCTACCAGTCAAAATTCCGGTAAAAGAAAAAACCAGAGCGAAGAATGTTATTAATGATATTACCATCCCGTAAACTGCAATATTAAAAGCGTAGGGATTTTTGACTTTTCTGGAAATCATATAAAAACACCCAGCAAAGGAGAGTCCCCAAAACAAGTAATTTCCTGCACTATTAAATAGCAATTCAAAGAATGGCACATTGTGAGTATAGATAACAGATGCCGGATAAACTATGTTATCTACATTCCAATAATCTCCGCTAAATCCCCACTTTATTAAACCTCCAAGAATTGCTACATGGCCAGAAACATATGTCCACCATGCAAACATTGCTATAGTAAAAGGGATAGCGATGGATAGAGGTAGTGATACTTCTCTATCTTCTCTATAAATTAGATTATAAACCTCAAACCCTAGCCAGCCAACAAAGAGGAGTACCGTCATACACATACTGGCTAATGCATGAGTAAGAATTAAAGTTAACATAAAAAGTATAGAGAGAGAGGAAGCTATTAGGGGTTTATTTCGTCTTAGTTTAAATAGTAGATAGACAATGATGAGTATTGGGACAGCACTAAGAGTGTTAGGAAATACATAAAAAGATATGTGAATAAAGTAGCCTGAGAATCCCAAGAGTAATGCCCCGAGCAATCCAACTTTAGCGTTGAACGTCCATCTTCCTAGAAGAAATGTAAATAATACCAGACAAATAAGTTGTATTAAACTGATAGAAAGTATTGTTGCCATTTTATGACCTAAATCTGTTACAAGACGAGTCGCTGCAATCATAAGATGGTATATGGGTAATCTAGAATAGATAAAACCTTCGGGTATAAATCCTGAATCTAATATAGACTGGGTAAACATCTGATGAACCCAAGGATCGCCGCTAACGAGAACAGGAAATATGAGTAACTGGGACCACACAATGCTGAATGGAATTATCATTACCTTTAACAGAACAGTAACAGTGTACGATTTGCTATTAGGAAGGAATAATATATCTGTTACTATCACGCTAATCATAAGAAACATAGATATAAAATAACTTGAGGGTCTAACATACGGATTTGGTCGGGAATAAAGAGACATCATATTCCAAGCTAACAATGAAAAGAAGAATATATTTAACAACATACGAGTTGAGGCTTTCCTCTCTAGTTGAGATAATATATAAGAAGGCTCCCCTTTGTTTATATAAAAATAGATTGTGCAAGTTAAAAGAAGAATGAATCCCACCACAATATACATGGGCCTATCTACAATGAATGATGCCAAAATTAAGATCAAAGCTAAGAATAGACCTGATGTCGCTAAGATTTTATCAAGATCATACAGTTTGCGGGATCCGAAATTGATTTTACTCATTCAAAATTCACTCACTTTTGGTTGAATATAAAGTGACTTTGGAAGCTGCATTTAGTATCTCTTTATATCTCACCACAGCGGCTCTGTAGTTGTATTCTTCTTCGATGAGACTTCGTGCATTTCTTGTGATTTTGCTTATATTTGGATGTCTCAATGCTCTTTCAATATTCTCTACAATACACCCTGGTGAATTACTATCCATTATAAATCCCGTTTCACCGTCTTTTATCAAATCTGGGATACCTCCAACAGACGTAGCCAAAACTGGTGTGCCACACGCCATCGCCTCTAAAATAATGGTAGGAACTCCCTCTGAGTAAGAAGGCAAAACAATTAATTTTAGTTCATTAAGGTAATCTACAACTTTGTTGTGAGGAAGCCAGTTAAGCATTTCCACTTTTTCTGATAAATTATTGTTTCTTACCTGATCTTTGATGCTCTCATATAAAGGACCATATCCACCGATAAAGAATTTAAGATTACATTGCCTTTCCAAAACCAATGGTATAGCTTTGACAAAGTTCATTATACCTTTCCCTTCTTCTAAACGACCAAAATATCCAATTAAATTTTTCCTTTCCTTTAATTCTTTTTTTATTTGAAAAAGATTAGTGTCTATGTATCTCGCACCGCTAACAACGAGTTTTTGTCTATATTTGTCTAAGCCCAAGAAATCTATAACACGTGCTGATTCAACGATAATCCAATCAGAAAGATAAAAATTAGCTCTTTCCAGTACACTAAGAATAGTAGAAAAGGCACGATCTATACCAAACAATCGGTTATTATGGGTTTTTTTATAACTAAACGAACCTAATCCTAATGCTGAGGTTATTACTTTTTTTCTCAAGACCTTTGCCGCTAGCACAGGGAAAAATACATTACATCCTCCCACATAAAAAATTACGATATCAATTTTTTTTGATATTCTTGTTAGAACCCAACACATTTTCATTTGGATAATTATAATCTTAAAAAACTGCAATAAAGTAGACCACCACATTGGATGAATAATATCTCTAAAATGCATTGCTGTTTTTACATCTTGCATTCTAATTTTATCACTAAAAGTTCTATCTTCAGGGATATTGCTAGTCACTACATATATCCTCTCGCATATCGGCTCCATTATTTCGACAAGACTATATAAAAGCACATTAACGACTAACGCCGAAGGCATAGGGAAAGAAACAATGCAAATCCTCAACTGCTTCTTTTCTCTAATGTTGTGACTTTTGCTCATTCTTATCCTTTCAACTTAGCATTCATTTACATACACTTCTATTCAACGACAGTGCCATACTCAAGAGTGAACTACCCCTTTCCGCCAGGCATAGTCTCCGCAACACTAGCAAAGTGGTTGATAAATTTCTTCTGCAGGAATTTTGGATTCATTGGCTTAGTAGGTTTCCCTCCTTCTTCTTTCAATTACCACTCCTGCTACGTACCATATTGTCTTAGGATTTGACATCTTTAACATTTGCCATAAAATGCTTTTTGCAGCTTTTTTCTCTCTCATTTTTTCAAGTAATGTGATAATTATCGTTAAGAACATATATTTGTGCGGCGTTTTAAGTAACTTTTTCTGAAGTTTATTTGTTTCAAAATTGTTTAGCCTCAGCTCTGATGTTAAGGTTTTTAGTTTTTCGGGTATGAAGCCATGTGCTGCTTCGTGAAGGATTGCAATTAGAGAGATTACCGTTTTAACAGCAAACGTTATGTTATTTTCTTTGGCAATACTGATAAAATCCTTAATGTCTTCGGCATTCATTTTGGATAGATAATGAAGTGTTGCGTAATAAAGATGCAATGTAAAAATCTGTTCTGGAAATACAGAATGCATAACTATAACAGCCAATTCCATCCCTGGTCTTAAAACCTTTATATTTTCTCCAAATAGTTTAGTTTTAGCTACGTATTTCTTAAGTTTGGTTTTATCAAGATAAATAATATTTACTGCTCCCAATTCCCTATATAAATCTATATCGTAAACATCTTTCTTACCAGGAATCATGTGATCTTCTTTTCTTAAATCATGGAGCCAAGTTTCTAAAGGGACCTCACCGATAATCTTATACCCGTTTTTTAGGACGAAATTTATTATGTTTTCAAATTTTTTACTATCATCAAATAATATTATATCAACGTCATTTGGAACATGTGGATACAAAGGTATGCTCTTAAATATTGCATAGTCCGCTCCTAAATTGTTTAGTAATTTGGAAAATCTTAACGCAGTAGTTAAAAGCTCCCTTTGTTTCTCTTTTTCCACTTTACATATTTCTTTGAGCTGTTCCAAACCATGTTCCTTTAAGGTATGTAAATATAACAAACCTATCTTATTTTTTGATGCTTGAGCATATAATTCTAGCATTATATTACCATCTTTAGGTAGATATCTTTCTGATACAAATGGAGAGCCTATTGCTCTCAGAAGCTTCACAGTTAAATTTATTGAAATACCTCCTTTTCTACCTCACATTGCAATTCCGCCAACTTTTTTGAACCATCCAAAATTCTCATATCATATTCTTTTCCTAGGTATAGATATATCTTCCTTCTTTCTTTTAAATATCCTATAGAAGGTATATCATTTTTTCTTTGGTATGCTATTTTTTCTGGCAAGTCGACTAAAAAAGTGATATCAGGCGTTGGAAATAAAGATAAAATTTTATCCAAGGAGTTCTTAACATCTCCTTCGGAATAATTGAAGTCTATAGATAGATCTGTAACAATTGTGTCATAGATATAGCGATCACAGATGATATTTTTGCCAAAAAGTAGGGGCAGTTTAATCTTGAAAAGAATTTGGATAAAGTAGTCAAGCAATAATAGATGCTGGTAAAACTTCGCTAAGAGAGGGTGATTTTTTGAGGCTCTCCTTTTTGTATTGGAATAATCTGCATAATTTCTGTAAAAATCTTTATTGCGAAGAAATAAAAACTCCCCCATAAGCATAACGGGTCTTAAGACAATGGGAATATATCGGTTATATACATACTTCACACCAATACTCTCTTTCTTCATTATAGAAACCAAGGTTTTGGCAAGGGTTGTCTTTCCTGATCCATCTACACCGGTAAAACATACAAAAAGGCCCCTTTTCCTATGCATAATCTATCTCTCTACAAAAACTTCATCATAGATCGAACTCAATTGCATAGCAACATTTCTCCAGGAGTACGGCAAAATCTTTTCTCTATTTCTAATTCTTTTATTACTGCTTTTGAGATTCTCTACATCCTGAATGAAATCCTCTTCTCTTTCAGCAAATACCAGTCCTTCATCCTCCTTAAAAATTCTAGCAAGTCCTTCAAATTTACTTGAAATCACCGGTAAATTGCAGGCCATAGCTTCCATCACGGAAAGCGGGGTAGAGATAGTATACCCCTTCTTTACAGGAAAGACATAACAATCCGCCATTGCATAGATCTCCTCTATATTCTTGATATGGCCCTTGAATATTACGCACCCTGTTTCTTTAAGCCCCTCACACAAATGATGGTCTGTTTCTAGATACTCACTGGCAACTATCACCACCTGATTGTCTCCACCCTGGATCTTAGCCAGAACCCCCAGATTCCTTCTCTTCATGATATGCCCTACATGTAAAATGGTAAATTTTTCCTGATCTATCCCGAACTTTTCTCTCAATTTCTTTTTTTCTTTTCTTGAAGCCGGCGCAAACTTCTTGGTATTGACACCATTCGGCAGGAACCTTGTCTTACAACCCCAATTTGTGCATCTTTCTTCAAATTCTTCGGACTGTGTGAGAATTAGATCCGGTTTAAGCAAAGAAATCAATTTCTGCCAAAAATTAGAAACTCTAGGTTGTGGAGCAGACATTACCGTCTTTGCGCCGGAATACAGCTTAATAGTCTTAACTATCAAGAAACTAATCACGGTAGGACCTGGAATGTAGTGGATTATCTCAGGGTGAAACTTTCTAAGGTTAATCCAAAATCGAGGAAACAAAACTTCTTTAACATGCAGCCTCATAATCCTGTGAATTTTTGACAATTCTTCAGCCAGATAGTGGGCGATATTCTTCAGTCCTTCGTCTCGATCGCTAGAATAATCTCCTACCAGAGCTATCTTCAAGATAATACCTCTCGATATACGTTCTCCAGCATTCTCGCTATCCTAACCCAAGTATATTTTTGTTCGACCTTCTTTCTGCCGTGACTGCCAAATCTTGCTCTGAGATTTTCATTATCCAGGAGATACTGCAACTTACATGATAGGTCCTTGATGGATCCGGGTTCCACCAAAAAACCATCTACCCCATGGCTAACCACAGTTCTGACTCCCGGCAAATTGCTTGCAATGACTGCCTCTCCACTGGCCATTGCTTCTACCAAGACAATGCCAAATGCCTCACCCATGGTTACCGAAGGCAATACAAGTACATCGCATGCCGCATAGTATTTCGGCAAATCCTTCTCCGATACACCTCCAGCAAAGATCGTTTTATTTGAAATACTAAGCTTGTTCGACATTTCGATGTAATACTGCTTCAGTTCCCCATCTCCTACAACAACAAGCTTTGTATTGGTGTTATTAATTTCTGCAAAACTCTTCAAAAGATACGCTAGTCCTTTAAAGTAGTGAGGCTTATCCAGTGTCCCCACAAATAGGACTAGATCTTCATCCTTAATACAGTGGCGCAATTTTATTTCGGACCCGTCAACTTCTGGATTGAAACGTCTAATATCCACTCCATTGGGTACCTCAACCACATACATCGTTTTTTTTTCCACGATATCCCTGATAAGCGAGTGTTGTGCATAATCGAGAGACGTGACGCATATTGCCGCGGCATTTCTTACCACCAATCGCATTAGTGTCAGAGCATGAGCCTTCGAGAAAAGCCCTAGAAGTCCGGTATTTATTACATCATGATGATATGTGACAATATATTTTTGCCGATGTAATTTAGAGATAATGTATACCATTTCTGAGCCGAAATAAAAGGGATAATGAAGATGTACAATGTCATAATGCTTCAGCTTCATTAATCCGGGGAGAAATGGAGCGTTGCCAAACTTAAACAAACAACGAAGCTCTTTTACATGCAAAACGTCCAGATATTCATGTGGAATGTGAGGATAATTGTAAGTATACACCGTCACCTGGTGTCCCATTTTTGCTAGCTCGATAGAGCTGTAGTAGCATGCATTGCCCGTTCCGCTCCTATAGGGCGGAAAAGTAGCCGTAACGTGTGCAATCTTCATATTAGATACCAATGGGGAGAATAGACATTCTTACTCTTTCAGCGCCAATTCTACTACACCAATTCCAAATTTCTTAAACCAGCTATTAATTTCTTTCTTCGAGACCCTTCGCAATCTATCTATCTCTCCCCTCTTTTCCCACATGCGAGGCAGGCCTTTTATAGCGGAAAAATAGGCTTTGAGCAAAGCAAAGAAAAGTTTTCCCCAAGAGAATGTCTCTCGAAATTTTCCTGCTGCTCCCTTGTGAGTCAGTGCCCCATAGAACTGCAGCAATGTTCGCAATACTGTATAGTAAGGGTTACATAATAATACAGGGAGAGGGAAATATTTTATTGCAATCCATAGCCGATTTCGTTCAGCATGAAATGCTTTAAAAAGAGAATAAGGAGATGTCGAGCCAGAATATTTGTGATATACTATTGCCGTTGGGGCATACATACACTTCCAACCCGCCAGCCTTCCTCTTATGCCAATATCAGTGTCATCTCCATAAGCAAAAAAATCCTTATCAAATTCTCCTATCTCATTCAACATCTTCTTTCTGTAAAGAGCAGCACATCCACTTGGCAAGAAAACTTCTTCTATATGATCGTACTGTCCTCGGTCATATTCTAATCTTCCTCTTCCCCGATTCAGTCCATCCTTGTAAATCAGGTGTCCTACATTATCAATTGTTTTAGGATTATCAAGGGAGAGGACCTTCGAAGCACACATCCCAATTTTTTCGTCGCTTTCCGCAACCTTTACTAATTCTTCTATCCATAAAGGGTCAGCTTTGGTGTCATTATTTAACAACAGGATATATTTTCCAGAGGAATTTCTTATGCCTACATTGTTACCCTCAGCAAATCCCAGATTATCTTTATTTTCGATAAGCTTAACGAAATCACCAAAGTTATATCTAATATAGTTTACGGAGCCATCGGTAGAGCCATTGTCAACCAAGATAACTTCAAAGTTTTTATATGTTTGTCTCTTTAGGGAAAGCAGGCACTCCTCGAGATGCTGTTTTCCATTCCAATTTAAAATTATTACCGAAACCAAAGGTTCTTCGGATTGAGGAGACATTCGAAAACCGACTCCTGGATCGTCTCTAAAAGACATCTCGGTCAGGCTTGAAAAAGGACAATACCATTCTTTGTCATTCTGTTAACGGGCTTTTTCATTTTTTCGTATTCGCTGTGTGAATACACATGAGGCTCAAGACAAGGAATACCAAGGATTCTTTTAACAGTAGCATATGCGTCTTTTCTTTCCTTGCCTCTGTAAACCACTAAAAGGTCGGTATCGCTGGCTACAGTATAATTTCCTTTGGCATAGGAGCTGAAAAGCAGGCAATAATTGTTAAGGTCTTAAGTAGGAAAAGACAGTCCGAAGTCAAAACCAAGAAACCGAGTCAAAAACTGAAAACCCTTATACAACTTAAGTCTATTTTGACCATCTGTTCTGTCCGGTCGGGCATTCATTTCAATTCTTTTTTAGCAATTCCAAGCAATTCTTGAGCAAGATTGATAATAAATTCAGCATCTTTAGGTTCTAGCTGAGCACGTGGTTTGTAGCGTGCTTTTGCTCGTAAATCCAGGGCAAGATTAAGGTTTCGTCCCAAATATTCTGGGGTCTTTTTAGTTAGAACAAAAATTTTTCCAAATTGTCCAACAATACCACCATGTGAAGAAACAAGAGGAGTTTTTGCACTAATGATTAATGCTTTAACTAAAAGTTCAGAAGCATTATATCCGCTGTCAATTGATAAGCGCAGTTTATCTTCGTTGAACGCATCTTTTGCATAATTGAGATATTCTTCGGCTAAATCAAGATAATCTGTAAAATCCAATTCCCATTGAGTGGCAGTTAATCTTGTAAAGAGGGGTCTTCCAAACTCAAGAACTTCCCAGAGAAAGGGGGAGCGACCTAAGGATTGTTCGAATTCTTGCTTTGACATAGGGATAGTTTCGATCAAGTTCCCTCCTTCACAGGCAATCTTAAAACTTATTTCACTGGCTATCTCCAAGAGATTACGTTCATCTATGTCAGAATAGACAACCAATACATCGATGTCACTTTCTGATGTTGCCGTCCCCTTGGCTGTGCTTCCAAATAGATAGATACCCTCTACTTTTTCGCCAAAATGGTCTCTCAATTTTGAGACAAAGTAATCTATCACATCTTTTCTTTGCATTTTTAATCCCCTTCTCCTATCCCTGCTGACATGTCCGAGGTCCTAGGTGGGGAAACATTATCCTAGGTCCAAAGCTCGAAGTCCTACGTCCTAAGTCAAAAGACCTCGGAAAGGTTGATGGTTAAGCCGGGAAAGATGGAGAACTTCAAGGTATCTTTCTTCCCGTAAGTACCGGAACTCTCAAAACCAGCCTTGCCCAGAGTCATGACCTTGATGGTTTTCTCTTCTGGATCTACAATCCAGTATTCCTTCACTCCCTGTTGGGCATAAAGCGTCTCTTTGTAACTACACTTTACCTTCGCATAAACATGAGGTCAAGATTAGATAACCCCATCAAATGATTTGATACGATATCCCCCTTTCCCCCTGCTTTGTTCTTTTTAGAATAAATCTTAATACTATGATTATGGGGAGAAATATCGATACTTCCAGAGCTATAGCTTTAAAGTTATGTAAATCAAAAAGGCTGCGCAGGGTAGTTTTATGGATACCAAGGAAAATGGAATAAGGAGAAATAAAATATTTCTTTGTAAAAGGCCAGAATAACATCACTCCAAAGGGATATCTGGTGTCGGCGCCCAGGAAGTCAACAATTACATGAGTAAAGCATAACAGGAAAAAGATAATAAAGTTCTTCTTTTTCCTAAACTTGGGCACCAAGCACAAAATTAAAGCAAAGAATATAGAAAAACCTAAAGTATGAGTAATTCCATGATGGAATCTATTGGCATGTCCGATACACATCCCCGGGATAAAATCAAGATCGGGAGCATTTGCTATAAATAGATAGAAAAGAATAGCCTTCCAATTTTTAATCAACTTATAGTTTTTTCTAAATATGAGATACAGGATATAACCCAATAGAGAATGACCGACAGAAGTTGGCACCTAATAGCTCTTGTCTTTAGTTTTTGCTGTTAGCAAAGCCATAAAATAGAAGATAATGGGTGGAAATATTATAAAGAAGCGCTTAGCTGAGGCTCCAGCACCCTTCCACAGCTCCCAGGTCATTAAGACTATGTAGCTTGCTAATGTGAATAAAATCAGGTTTAAGTATAACAACAGGAATAAAAACAGGTGTTTACGGATTCTATCAATACAAAGCAAAGTTAGCAAGATTAATGAATAGAGAGTCTCCCGGTGGTTAGAGACGATCCAAACCTGCATCCATGCAAGAACTTCTCTCCACTGAGCAAAATCGAAAAACAATTTAAACAAACCAAAGGTCCCAGAGACTTCAGGTATAGAGGAAGAAGACGCTACAGATGCTATAACGGTATTTATAGCGGTATATTGAGAGTGGAAAAGATGTGCCAGGTAAATCCTCCATAAAGGTTGAACAGAAAAGTAGAGAAGAGCAAAGAGGATAGGAGCAAACAATCTTCGCCGAGAAATAGCAAAAATTATGAGGACAACCAAAGACCCTAAAAAAAAGGGTATTGATTCGTGTCTGGTCCAGGCGAATAATGCAAAAAAGACTCCTGCGAGGCTCAAAAATCCTCTTTTTCGGGTAGACATCCAGCGATAAAGATACATAATTCCTGCGGCGAAGTAAAAAGCAAAAGGAAGGTTAATATAGGAAGAGGCTGCGTAGAAGTAAATTCCAGGATTGGTGACTATAATTAGGGTGAATAAGAGAGCGTGATAACGGAGGCTGTAATCCCTCAAGGAGTAATAAGAGATAATGGCAAGAGAAATAAGAAGCAAAGGGTAAAAAATCTTAGGATTGGTCCAACTACATAAATAGAGCCAGGTAGACACCAGGGAAGTCAGAGGAGGATAATCAAGAAAATATCCCGGAGAAATAATTGTAATTGTCCGGGCAGCCTCCGAAATAGATTTTGTATTAGCGAAAACTCTGGCCCTAAAATCGAACATTGATAAAGCATCAGACTCCCAAACTGGCCAGTATATAGAAATAGCTATATTAGATAGAAGAAAAAAGGTAAGGAGCCCAATGATAATTCCTTCAAAGATGGAAAGGGATGAGATAGTCTGTTTGATCTTCTTGAAAACATTTAACTTTCTAAGGGATGGATAGGAGATCTTATGTCTTAATAGAAGGTAGATTAATGAAACAATCATTAGTGCTGAGATAAGAATAACGGTATTGATAAGGGAAAATTTAATTCCCGCTACATCAAGGAAAAACATAGCCAAAGTTAAAAGGCCAAATCCCAAACCATAAGCTATACTGATCCGCTCAAAGATGGGAATATCCGAAACAATTAAGAGAGAAATAATAAAGCCAAATAATGCAGGAAATAGTAACCCTAGGATTAGCATTATAGATCCTTCCCTCGGTTAAGTCTAATCACACTAAGCGTAGATTCTTGATATTTATCTCACTTCTTTCCTTCGCCCAGATTTTTAAGACCCTGATCAGCCCAGATACCTGAAGGATCGATCTCCAGAGCCTTTTCGTAATTTTTTCTGGCTAAATCAATCTTACCTTCCTTTTCGTAAACTCTGCCCAGGGTAAAATAGAACCAGGCAATATCGGGCTCAAGCTGGATTGCCTTTTCATACTCTTCGACCGCTCTAGTATGCTCACCCATTTTGATATAGATTTCTCCTAAGCTAGAGTGAATCCAGGCATCTGCTGGATTAAGCTTCTCTGCCAGTTGATAATACCTGGTAGCTTTCTCAAATTGGTTTTTTGCCCCATAATAATTAGCCATCTTGAAAAAATAGGGAGCATTATCAACTTTGGCATCGGTATTCTCTTTTATTCCTGGCTGTCCTCTCTCTAGCTCTATGACTCCGTATCTCTCTAAATAAGGTATCTGCCGGGGAAAGCCAGCGTTTATGCCAATCCGAGTAATTCGCATTTTCTCGACGGACCAACCTCTTGCCAGAGCATACTCTTTGGCCATTTGGTAAAGGTCGGTTATCGAGAGAACCTCCCATGTTTCTGCCTGTTTATTAGGTGGGGAACCAAAAATAGCCAGTTTATCATTATCATACCCAATTTCGGCAACTAGATTAACAATATGTTTAATATTTGCTTTTATTTCGGTTTTGACCACTGTTCTCTCAGTAAGAGGAAAATCTACAACCCTCATCCAGTAATCGTAGTTGTTAAAAGTATAGTTTACCTGAATGAACTCTACCAGATGATTGCCAACTTTTGTCCGCTGATGATGCTCGACTTTTTTTTCTGCATGGGAAATATAATTCTCTAAAAGCTGAGGGGGATGTTTTATATTTTCCTGAGAAAGCTTTGAATCAATACCGGGGAGAGAAGAACCAACCCTCAACTCATAGACAAGAATTTTCCTGGTGGGAGAAAGATGGAGAAATTTCCTGGCGTTGAGAGGGAATCTTGGCCAATCATGGATTACCAAAACATGGGTAGCTGATTCTTGGACTGCAGGCCGCTTCCGAGATCCTGACAAAAGTTTTCTTGGATAAAGAAAATATTCCCAGTTCTCTTGACCAAAAGGTGGATATATTATGACAGCGGTGGAAGGAGTATTTTTTCTAACGAATTCAGCCAGATTAGTCCAACCTCCTCGTCGTGCTCTCATCTTTTGATCGTAGGAAGCGGATGGGTTTTCCAGGATGAAATGCAGCGAAGAAATGGCATACTTACCCATCTCCACTATCTGGTGGCTAGCTACCCATAGAATAATGGCGACAACAGCCAGGAATCGAATATTTACCAGAAAACGCCTGGATGAATTTGAGAGTCGAAGGCGTCTCATTATTTTTATCACTAACTTCTTCCCTTTTTATCCACCTCATTTGGCACTTCACTGGGCAAAAACTCGAAGTCCTTTAAGGAAGTAGCCAAGGAGCTTTCTCCTCGATATCCTGGTTATTTTCTTGCTGATGCAACCACTGTTTTCATTCAGGGAGAGAAGACCCCAACTTCTCCTTACTGCTGATGTTGAAAGTCAGGACATCCCGGACTCCTAAGAGCTATTCGAGAGACATTTCCAGGAATGCCCATTCAGCTTTGCATCAGGCACCTTCATAGCTACATAGGTATTTATTTTTGCTTGATTTCTTCATGGTATTCTTCTTCAATGTTTATATTCCAAACATCATAATCCTCTCCTAAAATATTTCTCGCTCCATATATCCCCGAGAGAATTGAGTGATCCATGTTGTTATAACGAAACATTCCTCCCCTTCCCACTGTTTGCAAGTTTTTGAAATTGGATAAATAGTCTTTAATTATGCCTAAATGTTTTTCATATCCTCGCGAATAAACAGGATAGGTGTCAGGAACTCTTGCAACAAATCCATCTACAAATTGAGAAGCTTTAGCTATGTTGATCCTCTCTAATTCTTTTAGGGCAAGCTTAATTAAATCGCTATCTTTTCTATTCCAAAATTCATCTCCTTGGGTACAAAAATACTCAACTCCCAAACCAGTGTAATTTTCGTCTTTAACCATGTATTCGCTCCAATTTTTATAATTTTGAATTCTACCTAATTTAACTTCGGGAGAATGAACATAAATCCAATTATCAGGAAATAGATTTTTTACTTTCAAAATAACATTTGCTACTAAGAAAGAGCGGAATTTTAAGTTTTGAGCTGCTTTTAACACCTCAAGTACTGGCGGTGGATCTAACTTTTTAATTAATGAAGTTATAGGAATGGTGGAGATGAAAAATTCTCCGTCATGCTGAAAGATATTTTTATTAGATTGGGTAGATTGAGTTTCTACTCCTATAATTTTATTTCCATTATGGTAAATTTTTTTAACGGTTTGGTTTAAAAAGAGTTTCCCTTTCGCATCTTTTATATTCTTTGCCATCCTTTCGTACATCATTCCCGGGCCATATTTAGGATAATGGAATTTAGTAATTAAGGTTTTAATTTTGCCTCCTTTATCTTTTAAGAAAGCATTTTTAATAGCTGAAGCCAAAGATAAACCTTTTATTCTTTGAGCTGCCCATTTAGCCTCTATTTGCTTACAAGAAATACCCCAAAGCTTTTCAGTATATGTTTTAAAAAAAATATTGAAAAGCTTTCTGCCGAACCTATTAGAAACCCAGCGGTCAAAAGTACTTTCGTCTTTATAGGGAGAAATTTTACTTTTAAAGTAACTCAAAAGAACCCCCGTGCTAGTGAGAAAGCCTAAATTAAATAGGGCATTAGCTGGTTGGAGGGGATAAAAAAAGAATTTATGATTATGATAAATTCTTGATAATCTTGACCTCTCCAAAAATTCACTTTCGTTTAACGTCTCTCTCCAAAGAGTCATTACTTCATTAGATTTGGTAAAAAAACGGTGCCCTCCTAAATCAAAATAATATCCTTTATAATTTATAGTTTTACTAATTCCACCTACCTGACTCTCCCTTTCTAGAATTAAAGGTTTAATACCTTTCTTTACTAACTCTACTCCAACTCCCAAACCAGCAGGGCCAGCTCCGATTATAATTGCTGTTTTTTGACCCATAATATGTCTATCCTTCTAAAATTAAGACAGCCACTTTAATAATTTAATAACACCCATTTTGGCAGCTTGTTTGTGAGCAGATACATCAATTCGTTTTCGTATACTTTCTAAATTTTTATGATAATATTCATAGGCTTCATAAAGCATTTCTTCATTTGTCAAAGTTGGTTTCCAGTTAAGTTTCTCCTTAATCTTAGTTACATCAAATATAAAACTCTCACCAAGCATTTTATATTGATATGGACCTAATGGAGACACTCTTAACATATGAGCAATTTTCATTAACAATACTGTTAGCTTTTTTGGTAATGACGCAACCTTAGCTCCAGTATTTGCTTTTTGTATTACATAATTATAGATTTCCTTAAAAAACTTTACATTACTGGAACCGATATTGAAAATATCAGATTTATTGTATTCCAGGACCTTTACACAGGCATCAATTAGATCTTGAGCATAAATGAACTGATATTTATTGTTTCCTCCGCCAAGAACCCAAACTTTGCGTCCTTCATCAATAAATTCAAATAAAATCGCAAGTAGTCCTAAACGACCACAGTCAATAATAGTTGGACACCTAAAAATGATAACATCAAAATAGTCAGTATATTCAAGAAGTATTTTCTCTCCCTCCCATTTTGATTTCCCATAAATTTCTACAGGTTTAGGCATATCATCCTCTTTTACTGGTCTATTAAAACTCTCTCCCCATAGACAGTTTGACGACATAAATATTACTTTTGGAACTTTATACTTCTTTGCAAATTCCGCAATATTTCTTGTTCCATCTACGTTGCAACTCCATAAGAAATCTTTGTCTTTTATGGCATGTGCAAGAATAGCTGCACAGTGGAAAATTACATCAAATTTATATTGGGAAAAAATATCTTCCAGAGTTTCTATATTTCTGATATCTCCCTGAATAGAGACTAGGTTTTTATAAGAAAACTGATCTTTTTCAAGATCGACACTCACGCAATAAAAATTATTGTCAAGTAATCGTTTCTTCAGTAACTCTCCAAAAAAACCAGCTCCACCAGTAATTAATACTGTTTTCATTTCTTAGCCCATTTTATCTTGTTAATTATTTTAATTTTGCTATTAAATGCATAAAACTTTATTAATAAAAAATTGGTTAGAAAAGCACTTGCAGTTGCAATTATTTTTGCAACTAATAAATGGTCAAAATGTAGAATCTCTACTAAAAATATCATCACAATTTCATTTGTAGCGAGACCACCTAAACTAGATAAATAATGTCGAATACATGCCAACCAAATTGGTAAGGATTTACGATCGAATACAAAAGCATTACAAAGAACAAAATTAGTTAAAGTGCCCAATGAAAAACTAAAAAAAACTGCTAATCGATAGTCAATCAAAAAATAATTAACAAAAATACTAAAAGAACCGATGTCGACTAATGCTGCAGTCCCACCAACAAAAGTGTAGCGAAACAGTTGAATGAATGTGTTATCCGTTTGGTTTTTTAACAATTTTTTAATCACTTCTTTTTTATATGCTGGTACTTCCACTGTTATTTTTACACCTCTATTATTTTCTCTGTTATACCTTTATATAGCCATTTATTATTACCCTCTGTGTCAATTAAATATATCAGAAGAATAATGACCGATATAGCACTTAAGATCAAAAAGCCTTTTAGTTCTAAGTCAAGACAAGCATTCTCTATACCATTTAAGAGTCCTTTTCAATCCTTCTTTGAGATTAATACGGGGCTGATAGCTCAATAGCCTCCGGGCTTTGGTAATATCGGCCAAAGAATGCCTGACGTCTCCTGGTTGAGGGTCTGTATAAATAGGCTCAATACTCTTATCCAATAATCTACTAATTAGCTCCGCCAACTGATTTATGGTGGTGCTTCTTCCACCACCGATATTAAAAATTTCCCCGGTAATCTTTTCTTCCCGGCAGGCAAGAATATTCGCCTCTACCACATTTTCCACAAAGGTAAAATCCCGGGATTGTTCCCCATCTCCGTAAATAGTAGGAGACTTGCGGTTGAGCATGGCTTTGATGAACCTGGGAATTGCTGCGGCATATTGGGAAACAAGGTTCTGTCTGGGACCAAAGACATTAAAATATCTTAAGATTACGGTTTCCAAGCCATATATTCGGTAAAAGACCTGGCAGTAATACTCACCGCTAAGCTTACTTACTGCATAGGGTGATAGGGGACTGGGAATTATGTCTTCCCTCTTTAGCAAAGTAGGGGAATTTCCATAGATCGAAGATGAAGAGGCGTAAATTACCCTTTTTACCTTCGCATCCCTGGCAGCAACTAGCACATTCAAAGTACCGTCAATGTTGGTTTCGGTAGTCGCCAGGGGACGTTCAATGGATCTTACTACAGAGGTTAAGGCCGCCTCATGAAGAACAAAATCTACTCCATCAACTGCTTCTTTTACCCCGTCCAGGTTTCTTATATCTCCCTGGACTAACTCGATCTTGGGTATAAACTCTTCAATATTCTCCTTCTTGCCAGTGAAAAAATTATCTATGACCCTGACCTTTTCGTCTCTTCTGATAAGCTCCTCCACAAGATTAGAGCCTATGAAGCCTGCACCCCCGGTCACAAGATAAGTGGCCAACAAATCGCTCCTAAAGTTTGATGATCTTTCCAGTACTATCGGTTATGCCCCTGGTGGCATCTCTGGTATCGATGACTAATTTAGCATTCTTTACAATCCATTCAAAGTCATACAAACTATGACCAGTAATAATTACCACACAGTCCATCTCATTAAGAAGATTGTCTTGCAACTGCACCGAATGCCAAACCTTGTCCCCGATATTCAGCCTCGGAACATAAGGGTCATTGTAGACTAGATCTGCCCCTTTACCCAATAATACATTAATTACTTCTAAAGCAGGAGCCTCTCGAATATCGCCTACATTCTTTTTGTAGGCTACCCCCAAGATTAATATCTTGGAGCCATTGATACTCTTTCTAAACTTATTTAAGCCATGGCTAATCTTTTCCACTACGTAGAAGGGCATGTTGGAATTGATTTCCTCGGCGAGCTGGATAAACCTGGGGTTATAATTGAAGATCCTTAGCTTCCAGGATAAATAATGAGGGTCGATGGGAATACAAGGCCCCCCTAAGCCAGGTCCAGGATAGAAGGTCATAAATCCAAAGGGCTTGCTAGAAGCCGCATAGATAACCTCCCAAACATCCACGCCTAATTTACCTGAGATAATCGCCATCTCATTTACCAGGGCGATATTGGTGGCTCGGAAGGTATTTTCCAAGAGTTTCGCCATCTCGGCAATCTCCGAGGAAGACACCGGAATCACCTTGTCGATCGCTTGGCTGTAAAGAGTCTTGACAATCTCAGTACACCGCGAGGTAATTCCTCCCACGACTTTGGGAGTGTTTTTGATGTTATATCTAGAATTGCCTGGATCTACGCGCTCCGGTGAGAAGGCCAGAAAGAAGTCTTTGCCTACCTTCAGGCCGGTAGACTCCAATTCAGGTAAGACCAGCTCTCTAGTGGTCCCCGGATAGGTGGTGCTTTCCAATACGATTATGTGTCCTTTTCGCAAGTGTTTTCGAATTCCTCTTACGGCCTCGACAATATAGGAAATGTCGGGATCCCTGCTTTTTCTCAGGGGAGTGGGTACACATATAATAAGAACATCTAAACCTCCCAAGGTATCATAATTGTTGGTAGCTCTTAACTTTCCCTGACTTACCAGATTTCTTACCTCCTCCTGCCTCACATCAGGAACATAAGATTTTCCCTGGTTAACCGTCCGAACCTTTCCTTCATCAATGTCAATGCCAGTAATGTCAAATCCAGCCAAGGCAAACCTAACTGCTAAGGGCAAACCCACATACCCTAGCCCAATAATTCCTATGGTTATCTTTTTCTTAATAATCTTGTCCTTAAGTCGCATCATAGTAATAGTTTAGTTTTTCCAAAACGCTGAATGCCTATTATGCTTCAGCAATTTCGTTAGACACTTCCTTTCGGTTTGGCACTTATCGTTAGCAGTTATTAGACCATTATAAGCCATCTTCTTGAAAGGTCAAATTCTGTAGCTTCACCAGCCATATCTTATCACATTCCTGCCTGCCAATTCCACTTAAAAAAATCAGCAAAATCGCTGTATGAGGAAAGGGAAAAACAGAGCTAAAGTGTGAGTAATTCCATGATGGAATCTATGGGCATGTCCGACACATATGCCTGGCATAAAATACCACATAATGGGCGAAAATATTGTACTCCACTTTGACAGTCAAAGTGGAGTACTAGAATCAAAAGTGATCTTTGCTCCAGAGAATAACCCGTAATCTTCCCAGAGTCTGAAGATTTAAGCTACATCTTACTATTATTGTAAATTAGAGAAAATCCTTTATTAATTTCCAATATGAATCAAGAAGGCGATTAAGAAGCTTTGTACCCATCTCTGCATATTTACTATCCAAAAGGTCCTGACGAATCTTAATCTCTCCCGTATGCAAAAGCTCACTATCTCTGACTTTTTTCAATGATTGAATCTTTTGGCGTTTTTTCATTAGTTTCCCAAAATTCTGGAGCACGGCCATATTCGCTTTTAAGTATTTGAGTAAAACACCCTTCATGGTTAAAAAGACCAAAAGTGAAATCTCATAAACTGCCAATGCCGGAAGAATAAGGAAAATTGTCCTTAAGGAATACACTTGTAAAATGAAATACCAGCGATTGCGAACCTGATAAAAGACTTTAGAAAGACCTCTTTTCGTTGCTTTATGGTAAACTATAGCACCAGGGACACCGAGGCACTTAAAACCCGAAGCGGTCAATCTGAAGGTAAATTGCCCGTCCGTCCATCCAAAAAAATAATCTTCATCCAAAAGACCTATACGGACGGCTTTTTCTCTATCAACCAATAGGGCACCACTAGCTGCGCCAGTGGGTTTACTTTCCGTGGAGGTGTTCTTGATGAGCATATCCCCGTTTTTGACAATGGCCGCACCAATATAATGAACCTCTGCACCTTCCTGTTGAATCCTGGTACGATCGTCATAGTAGATTATCCGAGGATGACAGACCGCAACATCTGGAATTATATTTTTGGCATTCATTAAAACGCTTAGACAATGGGGAGTTAAAACTGTATCATCATCTATCAGAAAAACGTAATTTGCCTTAGATTTAAGAATAGCGGTGTTTCGTGCCGGATTAGGACCTCTATTCTCATCCATTTCCCATACTTTGACTTCAGGAAACTTCTTTCTTACCAAATTGACACTTTGGTCCGTAGAGTGGTTATCAACTACTGTAACTTCGTAATCTGGATAATCCAGGGATTTAATAGCAGAAAGACACTCTTCAAGTAGTTTTTCCCCATTGTAGGTAATTACCGCTACTGTTACTTTCTCAAAACTCATAGAATATCTCTCCCGTCCTACAAAGATTTTGGATCCTACAAATATTCTACTGTCTTTTTTTTATCACTTTTGCCGGGATCCCTACGGCGATAGTAAACTCTGGAATAGACTTCGTTACCACAGCCCCAGCACCTATAAAAGCATCTCTACCTATGGTTATGCCATCTTTGATTTTGGCTCCCGTCCCGATGGCGACATTATCTTCGATAGTAATGCCTTTGACGATCTGTCCTTGAGCCATTATGGGAATATCCGTTCTGGTCATTATGTGATCTCCAGCTCCTATAATATAGCAATAAGCACCAATACCGACGTTTTTGCCAATATCTACTCTCTTGGCTGATTGAATAAGAGCGTTTATGTTAATGATAGTATTATTGCCTATGTTGAGATCACCGTTTTTACAGCTAAGGACACAATTGCGTCCTATCATTACGTTATCACCGATGAATATACCTTTATTATTTTGCCCTTTGGCGTCTAATACACAATTGTCCTCTATCACAACATTGTTTCCCAAATAGATCTTTTGGGGATGCCTGAGAACAACATTCCTACCGAACACTATATTTGAACCCGCTCTACCCAAAAGAGTTTTAAAGAACTTCCTTCTTAACGCTAAGCCTAGAGCACCTGGCAATGGGCCGAATAAGCTAGTAATTACCTCATATTTCAGTAAAAACCATAAATTTGAGGATCCAATATAGAGCTCCTGGTATTTTGCAAAAGCAGATTTTTCAGCATCAGCCAGCATTGCCTGGAGCTGGGTATTGTATTCAATCTTCTGTTGATCATTCTCTTGCATTTCCCCATCCTTCTCAATTTATAGAATAATTCTCTTGTTGAAAGATAAAAACTGGCCCAAGAGCTCTTTCTTCAAAGGCATCTATCTGACCACGGCAATTTTTCCGATTTTCTTTTCTCCTTCAATTGTGATGGCAAGGTAAACATAAATACCTCTAGCTACTTCTTGGCCATTTTCATTCCTGCAATCCCAAATGGCTGTGGCATAACCCGGCCTCTCCTCAATTTCATCTCCTCTTTCTAAGGATCTTACTAACTCACCGCTAGTAGTATAGATATATATCTTTTGAATATCCAAAGGAAGATTAACGATTCTAACCACTTGGCCCCGCTCTGGATAGCAAGGGTTAGGATAAGAAAATACTTCCTCTAAAGTCTGTAATCCGTATTTTTCCTGGACGGTAACAATATCCCGATTCTCAACATAATGATATATCATTAAAGCACCATGGCCGACATACCATAGGTTAGTTCTCCCTCCTATATAATCTGTATGCTGGCCTATTTTACTAGCTGAGGAAAAGTCAAGCTTTTGAGGATGAAACCCTATATGGTATATCTTTCCAGCACTGATTCTCCTATCAAATTCACTGTTAAGGTGGGATAATGTCTCTCCTTCTATATATCCCCAGCGATTCCATTTCTCATACAAACCCTTGTCAGGATCCCAATTTGGAAAATCTCCTTCCTGATTGTCCGTTCGACCAGACACGTCTGACATATATTTATACTGTCCCAGTTTACGACGAAGGGTAGCACCAGAATCACCATAGGGAGCCGTCCAACCCCATACATATTCATAAGTCCCTTTTTTATATAGTGAGGGGAGGTTAAGATTATCAATAATATCACTCTTGCTGCCACCTATTTCAGAGTCATAATCACCATACGGAACAAACGGATGGGTCCTGGAATGGGATACCACCTCAATATAGCCTTTATCTATTTTTTCCTGAATATGCTCCCAGGTAGGAGGTGGTTGATTGCCCCATATTGGATTATTTCTAAACCCTCGGGTAATGATAGCAACAGATAGCCATATTCTTCTAGAAGTGAACATATCGCAGGCTTGTTGAAACTTTGAGTCAATAAAAGAATTACCACACCAGTCATCCGCTGAAAAGACCACTGCCGCACCCCGATTATCGTAGTATTTTGGAATCCCATCATAGGTCGCTACCGGATTTCCCCACTGATCAACTATCTTTAAAAGAATCTCATCACTTTCATCACTAAAGGCAACTGAGACATAGGCCTTACTGTTATCATAGTCAAATCTTACCGCTTCAATACCATTGAAGAAATCCTCGCTTGTCTTCTCAGCAATTT
>JABUBK010000003.1_pt1 | contig 34369 bp, 31 predicted proteins | sample 7332671 | NCBI WGS metagenome assembly JABUBK01 (sample SAMN07256342, study PRJNA390944) | subsurface metagenome | isolation source: Methane hydrate marine sediment | place: Pacific Ocean: Eastern North Pacific, ODP site 1244 | collected 2002
ATTCGTCCAAGGAAGCGACACTGCCAACCGTTCTGATTGCCGCACCAGTGACATCAGTTTTATATTGAGTACCACAGTTGACGGTATAATCCTGACGAGAAGTACCTACGCAAGCTGCTGTCGTTGTCGCCGCTGCGGTTGTAGTCGTAGTAGTTGTGACCTCACTAGTAGTTGTAGTCGCAGCAGTGGTTTCCGCAGTTGTAGTCTCCGCCGTCGTCGTGGTGGTCTCAGCAGTCGTAGTGGTGATTTCCGCGGTGGTAGTAGTAGTTTCTGCCGTGGTGGTAGTTGTCTCAGCTGTGGTTGTCTCGGCGGAAGTCGTGGTAGTTTCTGCCGTGGTGGTGGTGGTCTCAGCAGTCGTAGTGGTGATTTCCGCGGTGGTTGTTTCGGCTGAAGTGGTAGTGGTCTCAGCGGTGGTGGTCTCAGCAGTGGTAGTCTCGGCAGTCGTCGTTTCTGCAGAAGTGGTGGTGGTCTCAGCCGTGGTGGTGACTTCCGCAGTCGTGGATGTAGTCTCAGCAGAAGTGGTAGTTGTCTCGGCTGTGGTTGTCTCGGCTGTGGTCGTCTCTACTGTGGTTGTCTCGGCAGAAGTCGTGGTAGTTTCTGCCGTGGTGGTGGTGACCTCAGCAGAAGTGGTAGTAGTCTCGGCAGTCGTCGTCTCGGCAGTCGTCGTCTCGGCAGTCGTCGTTTCTGCTGAGGTGGTGGTGGTCTCAGCCGTAGTGGTCTCAGCAGTGGTAGTCTCAGCAGTGGTAGTCTGAGCAGTGGTAGTCTCGGCAGAAGTGGTGGTTGTTTCAGCGGTAGTGGTCTCGGCTGAAGTAGTGGTCTCAGCGGTGGTGGTAGTTTCTGCCGTGGTGGTGGTGGCCTCAGCAGAAGTAGTGGTTTCGGCAGTCGTAGTTTCTGCGGAAGTAGTAGTGGTCTCTGCTGTGGTTGTCTCGGCCGAAGTAGTAGTAGTTTCTGCCGTGGTGGTCTCAGCCGTGGTGGTCTCAGCTGTAGTAGTGGTTGTTTCCGCCGTGGTTGTCTCAGCAGTGGTAGTATCAGCAGTGGTGGTCTCAGCTGTAGTAGTATCGGCAGAGGTGGTAGTTTCAGCAGTCGTTGTTTCCGCAGAAGTGGTAGTCTCGGCCGTTGTGGTTTCTGCAGAAGTAGTTGTAGTATCACTGCTGGTCGTAGTCTCACTAGTAGTAGTAGCTTCTGAGGTTGTAGTTGTTGTGGGCGAGACCGTGCTAGAGATCTTGTAGTAGGCCATAGTACCTTGTTCAGCTCGCGCAGTCCCGGCACCTTTAAGTATACACTGGCCATTAGTTGTAACAACAGCGGCACAATCAGTTCTGATATCACATGCGTCAAGACAGCCTTGGAGATTGGCAGAACTCTGTCTCTTCCTCCTCCTAGTAGTGAGAGTGAAAGTCTGAAGATCGGGACCATCGATGCTACTATCTGGACATCCAACGTATTGCTCTCCGGAGCTACCAGAAAAGCCAGGAGTTGCCAATGCTCCACCAGGGCACGTGAAGCTGGAAGTAGTCGAAGTTGCGGTACTGGAAGTGGTCGCCGAAGTCGTGGGTGCTGTAGTAATCGTAGTTGTGTCTGAGGTGGTTGTGTCTGCGGTGGTTGTGATTTCGCTGCTAGTCGTGGTTTCTGAAGTTGTAGATTCTGCGGTCGTGCTAGTCGTAGTCTCGCTGCTGCTAGTGGTCGTTTCACTGCTGGTTGTAGTTTCGGCTGAAGTAGTGGTTGTCTCGGCAGAGGTGGTAGTTTCCGCAGAAGTGGTGGTCTCAGCAGAAGTGGTGGTCTCGACCGACGTGGTGGTCTCGACCGACGTGGTGGTGGTCTCAGCAGAGGTGGTAGTCTCGGCGGAAGTGGTGGTCTCGGCCGACGTGGTGATCTCAGCAGATGTGGTAGATTCGGCAGAGGTGGTAGATTCGGCAGAGGTAGTGGTCTCGGCAGAGGTGGTGGTCTCTGCAGAGGTGGTGGTCTCGGCGGAAGTGGTAGATTCAGCAGTGGTTGTCTCTACAGAAGTGGTAGTAGTTTCGCTGCTAGTGGTGGACTCGCCGCTAGTCGTGGCCTCACTGGTAGTCGTGGTATCACCACTGGTCGTAGTCTCAGTGGTAGTCGTGGTATCGACGGCGGTCGTGGTCTCGCTGTTAGTGGTAGTAGTCTCACCGCTGGTCGTGGTTTCGCTGCTGGTTGTTGGTTCTGAAGTTGTGCTAGTTGTAACCTCACCGCTGGTGGTAGTTGCATCACTAGTAGTCGTGCTCTCACCGCTAGTCGTAGGAGTATCACTGCTGGTCGTAGATTCTGACGTTGTGCTAGTTGTGGACTCGCTCGTCGTGCTATCACTAGTTGTATCTGAAGTAGAGCTCGTAGTATCAGCAGGGGTTGTGATAGGACCGGCTGTCGTTGTTGAGGGAGAAGGAGGAGGATTCACGAAGACGCTAGACTTGTAGTAGGCTCTGCTACCTGGCATAGAAACAGCTGGTCCATTGCCCTTAAGCTCACATAAATTACCCGTCACAACAACGCCGACGCACTGGGGATTATTATCGCATGCATTAATACAGTCGTCTACACTTCCGGTGTTCTCTCTCTTTCGCGTTATTGTGTAAGTATCGAGAGTTGAACCGCCGATACCGCTGTCTGGGCATGAGACAGATTCACCGGTTGGGGAAGGAGCTGATCCATCAGGACATGTGAACACACTTGAGGTGGTTGACACAGTGGTGCTAGCCGAGATTGTCGTGCTTGATGGTGGCGTAGTGATCGTAGAAGTGTCAGACGATGTCGTAGTCGAGTCGGAAGTACCGGTCGTCGTGGTGGTATCAGAGGTGCCGGTGGTAGTTGTGCTCGAATCAGATGTACCAGTGGTAGTGGTACTCAAGTCTGAAGTGGTAGTAATGTCGGAAGTGCCGGTGGTCGTGGTAGCACTCGAGTCAGAGGTACCAGTCGTGGTGGTAGCACTTGAATCAGACGTGCCGGTGGTAGTGCTTGAATCAGAAGTACCGGTAGTGGTGGTACTATCAGAAGTGCCAGTCGTAGTAGTGCTCGAGTCAGACGTACCAGTGGTAGTGGTAGAGTCAGAGGTGCCGGTGGTGGTAGTAGCACTTGAATCAGACGTGCCTGTCGTGCTAGTAGAGTCAGAAGTACCAGTGGTGGTAGTCGAATCAGAAGTACCAGTTGTAGTTGTAGAGTCAGACGTACCAGTGGTGGTGGTAGCACTCGAGTCTGAAGTGCCCGTCGTGGTAGTAGAGTCAGATGTACCAGTAGTAGTGGTAGCACTTGAGTCTGAAGTACCCGTTGTGGTTGTAGCACTCGAATCGGAAGTGCCAGTGGTAGTAGTCGAATCGGACGTGCCAGTGGTAGTTGTAGTACTTGAGTCAGAAGTGCCAGTAGTAGTAGTGGAGTCAGAGGTACCAGTGGTGCTAGTAGAGTCAGAAGTACCGGTGGTCGTCGTCGAATCAGAGGTGCCTGTAGTTGTGGTGGAGTCAGAAGTACCAGTGGTGGTGGTGCTATCAGAAGTACCTGTAGTGGTAGTGCTCAAGTCGGAAGTGGCAGATGTGCTCAACGAATTAGTAGACGAAGTAATGTCGGTTGTACCTGAGGTGGAAGCTGATGTCGTGGATGCGCTTGAATCAGTGGTGGTGGTAGAAGGTGGAGCTGCTACCTTAAAGTAGGTAGTACTGCCCTGTTGTGTAACTGCGTTTCCACCTGCACCCTTCAAAGTACATTGACCACTGGCTGTCGTTACAATGGCGATACAATCAGACCTGGCATCACATGCTGCTTTGCAACCATCCAGCGTTACAGAACTTGACTGTCTCCGCTGAAGCGTGAACGTTTGGAGATCACCACCGTCGATACCGGTATTACCGCATGAAGCATAGTTATCGCCGGCAGGAGTAGGAGTGGATCCGTCAGCACATGTAGGGGCGGCAGCTGCGCTGGATGTGGTGGTTGTACCGCTGCTCGTGGTCGTGGTGATAGAGTCGCTGGTGGTAGGAGAGGTAACAGCACTCGTGTCCGAGGTGGAAGAAGTCAAGGTAGTAGATCCAGAGCTAATAGTGCTTGAGTCAGAAGTACTCAATGTGGACGAAGTAGTTTCTGAGTTCGTGGTCGATGATGTGATGGATTCCGAGCCAGTAGTGGTGGACATTGTGGACATTGTGGACAACGTCGATTCTGAGTTTGTGGACGACGATGTAATAGACTCTGAGCCGGTGGTTGTAGACATCGTAGACATCGTGGACGAAGTGCTCATGGAATCCGATGTGGTCGGAGTGCCTGAGATTGTCGTAGAACCTGTAGAACCAGAGCTTGAACTCATGCTAGTCGTGACATCAGTAGTGCTAGTGATGGAATTGGTCACCGATGTGGTCGTGATCAGCAAAGATGAAGTCGTCACGTCAGATGTAGTGGTTGTAGAGGGACCATTGACCTTGACCGCAGCACGGAAACCAGCTCGCTGCACACGCACAGTGTTTGTAGTACGGAACACGGAGCATGTAGACGTTGCCTCTTCATACGAGAGCGAGACACATCTTGAGTCAGCGTTGCAAAGATCGATACAGCCCTGGAAACCGACACCAGATGTCGTGACGACCAAGTCGCTAGATGATACGATCGTCGAGGAAGATGGACTAGACGATGTGGTATCGGACGAAGCGATGCCAGATGAGGAAATGCCGGAAGACGTGGAATCTGCTGATGTGCTCAATGAATCCGAAGTGCCCGGACTTGTCGTACTTGAGGTGAGATCCAAGATGGTGGTAGTGGGCAATCCCGGAGTAGTTATAGCGGATGTCTGGTCTAGGACAATCGGTGTTGTGCTGGACTCTCCCGGAGTAGTTAAAGCCGATGTCAGGTCCACGATGATTGATGTGGTAGTGGGCAGTTCCGGAGTAGTTATAGCTGATGTTATGTCCACAACTGGCGTTGTGGTAGGCACTTCCGGTGTAGTTGTGGCCAATGTTGTATCCACAATAGCTGAAGTGGTAGTGGACTCTGTCGTAAGGGCCGTAGTGGTTGTCGAAGTGGTTGTAGTAGTAGACTCAACAATCTCTTGTCTTCGATGTTTATTGTTAGGTGCAAGCTCGATAGCTTCACCACAGTAGATCTGATATCCTTGAGTGACAGCTCCCGACGGGGTCGGGCAGAAGTCGCCACCGCTCGTAGTCGCGCTGGTTATCGCGCTGGTTATCGTGCCAGTGGTTGTGGGAGTAGTGATATCGGCTGAGGATGTGGTACTCGACGTTACACCAGCTGGAGTTGAGCTAGTAGCTGTGGTGCTGCCAGAGGACAAGCTGCTTATTGTAGATGTGGTGACAGGGGCTGAAGTGCTGGGAGAGACCGTACCACCCGATGTTGAGCTACTTGTGGAGGTCGAGATACTCGAGCCTGAGCTCGTGGTGAAGCCACTTGAGGTCGAGCTTGTGGTGAACCCAATTGGAGTTGAGCTTGTCGTGAAACCGATCGGAGTGGAGCTCGTGGTGAAGCCGGCTGGAGTGGAGCTTGTGGTGAAGCCGCTCGAAGTGGTAGCGCCTGAAACGCTTGATGTAGAGCTAGTTGGGGTGGTCGCGCCTGAAGTTGTGAACGTGCTCAAAGTGCTTGACGTTGAACCGGTTGATGTGGTCACTCCTGAGCTGGTGGTCACTCCTGAGCTGGTGGTCACTCCCGAGCTGGTGGTCGCTCCTGAGCTGGTGGTCACACTCGAAGTGCTTGAGGTTAGACCGGTTGATGTAGTCGGTCCTGAGATCGTAGATGTACTTGAACTCGTCGACATTGAGCCTGTAGATGTCGAGGTTCCAGTGCTGCTCGTGGTTTGCCCCGGTGCAGTTGATACTGTAGTACTGGAGCTTGTCAAGGTTGAGCTCGAAGTAGTCGTGGTAAGGCCACTGGTAGTCGTCACTCCTGAACTCAAGGTGGAGCTTGAGGTTGTCGTGGTCGAGCCAATAATATTGCGTTTGATAGCAGCCCTGGATCCAGGTTGTGGAATGATACGAGTATATCCAGGCTGGTACAACAAGCAGTTACCAGGAGCAATCACAAAAGTGACACTGACACAGTTGGCACCATCAGCGTCGCAAAGGGCCAAGCAGTCATTGAATGAAACACCACTGTACGAGGCTCGAAGCTGTCTGGCAACAATACTAGCATCGATAGCATAACCCTCATAGACAATGTAGTTACCCACAATATTACCTTGAGGACCAGCCGAGGTAGTGGTAGTCGATGATGATGTCGTACCTGTGCCTGTCGAGGTAGATGTGGTCACTGGGGTCACACCAGAGCTTGTGGTAAATCCAGAGCTCGTGGTGAACCCAGAGATGGTAGAGGTGGACGATGTCGTACCAGCACCAACGCTTGTCGAGGTTGAGGATGTAGTCGGGGAACTCGCACCAGAAGTTGTGGAGGCTCCAGAGCTGGTGCTAGATGTTGTCATACCAGAGACGGTAGAGGTACTCGAGGTGGTCACGCCAGAGACAGTGGAAGTACTCGAGGTCGAACCAGTTCCTGGAGTAGTGGAGCTAGTGCTGAAGCTGGATGTGGAAGCTGTAGAAGTTGTCGGACGGGAAGAAGTGGAACTGCCTTGACCAGGACTTGTGGTTGTGGTAGTTACCTGACCAGGGTATGTGCTGACGCTCGTCGACGACGAAGTATAGACACTGCTGGTGCTTGAAGTGGTGTACGGCTTGTTCCATGGGTTCCAGCCGTACCCAGGAGGCTTGGAGTCACCTGGCTTAGTAGTAGATGACGACGATTGCTTCCATGGGTTCCAACCACCAGGTTGCTTTGGGTCGCCTGGCTTCGTGGATGATGCCGATGGCTGCTTCCATGGATTCCAATTGCCAGGCCTCTTGTGATCCCCAGGCTTTGTAGTTGAGGCTGACGGATCTTTCCAATTCTCCCAAGCATGACCATTAGGAGCTGTGGATGTTGAGGGATCGTGCCATTGTCCCCAAGGAGGATGGTCAAGGCCCTTACTCTTGCAGTATGGATTGATGGATGCGGGACAGACGGTGACCGTTCGAGTAGTCTTGACGGTGATGGTCTCCTCTGCTGGTGGCAAGGCTTGGGCAACTGCGATCAAGGCAATGAGGGCGGGGTTAGTGAGCAACATAGCGAGAAGAAAGGAATGAACGAAATAAAGAATGAATGGACGGCACTAGGTGCCAACGGAAGGGGCGGTGCAATGAATGAAGCACCGGTAGCGATGATACGCTCTGTCTGAAGGAGAGTGAATTGTGGTGGTGATAGAGCATGAGACGGGAGGATTTGATCGAAGTATTTACACGTTTTCCGACATGGCCCCCCAAGAAGGCAAAGATCCAGGATCCATGCACGCGACATGTCAGAAAGGAGCGGGACCCATCAACACGAGGGTGTCAAAACGTTGTGGAAAAGCATGTTGGGTGTCAGAACAGCAGAACGAACCCTGGCATCCACTCACACGGTCGACGTTTCCGGAGCCTCATCTCGTTATTCAAGACCATGGTAGCCACCTTATCGGTCAGACCGTCCTCAGCGGATGCTTCAGACGTCCAGACTTGATGATCATCGTGACTCGAATCTTAGACCGTGGGGAGTTTATCGCGTGGTTGATGCACCTTACAGCTTTCATTGATGACAATGGAGTGAAGGTCGAGGTAAGGAGCAACTAAGTACACGTGCCTGCCTACCGCCAAGAAAATTGTCGCGTTTCGTTTCGGCAAAGCTGCCCGGTGTGGTCGGTGGCTAGCTGTATGTCAGGCCACTGCCGGGATGTACACAAAAGGAGCCTCAAGTGTTTCCGTTATCATTAAGTACCAAGAGTACCTTTGAGTACATGTAGAACAATTATCCTTTTCATTGTTCAGATCTAATCTGCACAATTTTGAGTTGTCAGACCGTTGACGTTATCTTTCTTGGACAAACCTGCACCATCTGTGGCAAAGTTACCAACGACAATAGCAGCCAAGAGATACTGCAGGGCCTGCACGTTGGTGAACCTGCGAATGTAATCTCGAGCGTGTCTCAATCCACAAACTCAGCTCCTGATCAGTTGTGGTGGAACAGTGGTCCTTCGAGAAGGACTTCGAGAGAGCAATGCGACCGTTGATTAAACGTTCCAAAAAACGGTTGAGAACGGTAATGGGCTGGTAGCTATTGTGGTCAGGCTACCCTGGTCGAGCTCATAGATCTAAGGTGAGCTGACAACACCGAGGTAGGGATGAGACACGGAAATGGTTTCGAGCTGTCGAACCTCAAGCAGCCGGTGCAGTCAGCGGAGTCTGCCAGCGCACTGCATGGTACTGAGTGTGAGCAGTCAATGCAGCTTCTCCACGTCCTGAATACTCGCAACCTTTTCCCGTGGCCATATTTGAGTCCATGTACCAGCAAGTACACGTGGGCGTAGTTTCAGTTTACGATTGTACATGAACGTGCGTCCTCAATCGCATGGCTTCCCAGGTCATAGCTCATTCTTGCATTGACCTGCTCAGTGCTCATATGCTCGCAGTTTCTCTATACAGTGCAAGTGATCCAGTCTCAGACGTAATCTTCCATCTACTGTCCATGACATTGACTCCCTTCAGATCTTGCCCTCCACGGTGTTGTACGTAGATAACCTTGAGAACTGAAGCTAGAGCAGTACAGTATCGTGCACTAAAATCGTCGATTTCGTGACGCATTCTCATGTACAAATGAATGGCTTGTGTTTGTCTTTGGGTACCTTAATCGTTCCACTTCGTGTGGATTACTCGAGACGATGCCAGATAGCCGCTTTTGCTACTGAACTAATGCCGCAGGGTGGCCATATATTCCACGCGTCAGATCTGTCACACATTGTCCATTCTCGAATTCTACCACATTGATGAAGCCTGACAAACATGACCACCATAGATCGCGATGCTGAGCTATTGTAGCTTTGACATCTGTCACTGTCCAATAGTCGACGTCGCTTGTACACACAGGAAATTAGGAGATCTCTATTTCCGAGGTGTGCGATGACAGTGGACACTGACTGACAGCGTCGAAGTCCGATGATTGCTTGTAGATCTTCATATTTTTATTCAGCTGACTGTTGACAACCTGACATTCAGCTTGCAAGAGCATTCGCGATCTTCCCTCAATGTATTTGTAGAATGACATACTCGCTATTCACTGTCTACAAATTGAAATTACCTAAATAGCACCTGCAGTCACAGAAACCACCATTGCTCTGCGCGTTATCATCTGCAAAACCACGGAAAGCACGATCTGATTTTCTCCTTCCAAGTCGCATCATATCGCGTTCCCCAGAATCCACCTTCGAGCCCGGATAAAGAACTCCGTAACCGTTCCCTCCAACACTCCCAAAACACATCAGCGTCGCCCAAGCTAAATAAGCCACCAAGATCACGCCGGGACGCCTGACACCGATTTTTGCTTGCGATGGCCACATCAAAAGTCCATCGTCAGTGGCTTGCTAAAAGTGCTTAATACTCCTACTGTGCTTGATACTCCCACAGGATTTCGCAGAATCTCGGTTTCCACAGACGTCAGGAACACGCCACGTATCTCATCGTCTGATAAAGACGGATGAAATCTCCGAGTGATGAGTGCAACTACACCTCGAGGTGCTTCCTCGTCGCGATAATTCATAACGCGTAAGCCATCTCAAGAAATCGAGGAAAGACAAGTTGCATGCCTGCAGGCAGTTCGTCATTTCTAGACATTACATAAAAAAGACTGCGTAGAGCCTACCAAATGGTCTATCGTCGCTAAATTCGTAGCAAAATCACAATTGTTTGCCGTCCCGTGTCCCATAATCCATGACTGCATCTATCGTAGCATCCTATAACCGCGGCGGTAACCACCTACTTCATCGCCTCCACTTTCCTCGCCAGCTCAGCAGCCCGCTGCCTATCCTTCATGGCTTTCCATCTCATCACCCAACATGCCACGGGAAATAGTAATGACCCGACCGCAACCCATGCCAGTAATACGCCGAAGTTGAGACCGAGATCACTTCTTGTTCCGAATACCAGTGTTTTGCTTCCGGCAACGATATGTCGCAGCGGCCACGCGTAACCCCATCTGTAAAATCCACTTGCGAGTTCGATGGCGTAGAATGCTGTGCTGACATTGGTGATAACCCACCAGATGAGGAAAAGTGCAGAGAATGGTAGCGGTGATAGAGCGCTGAGGAACATGGCCATATTTTCACAGGTCAGACCCAGTGCGGCCATGCCGACGAAATTGAGGAGGAAGTAGACGAAGAATGTGGCGTGGCCGAGGTAGTTTGCGTTGGCGACAGGTTCGTATGGACTCCATTTGCCATTGACATTGAGAATGGATGGTTCTAGAGGTGGACTATTGGAGAAGGGTATCTGAAAGGCGAGACTGACGAGACTGTAGGACATAGCGAGGAAGAAATATGCCGTCATTGTAGCACACCAACGATAGAGGATGAGTTGAGGGAACTTGAGAGGTGGGTGGGGTGCTAGCGGATTAGGTAGGACGAACTTCATGTGGGTCGAAATGAAGAAACTAAAGGCGAAGAAGGCGATGATGATAAGGTAGATGAGACCAATAGTGATGGTGGGAATTGCCGTTGGGGGATCGAATGGGCGAAGGTTCAGTGTGGTGAAAGCAATACCTGGGCTCACGGCTTGCGGTGCTTGAGAATAGATAGTGCTGTTCAGTGTTGTGTTGGCGAGCACTTGTTGAGCCCAGTCCGTAGCGAAGGTGGTGGTGGCGTCGTATATTATACGTCGAAGGACAGGTACGATGTAGAAGTTGTATGACTCGATGTCGCGAGCTTGGTTGTATACCATGAGTGCTGCCCCTCGAGGATCGTAACTTGAATTTCCCGTCTCGACAGCTTGTCGGAGAAGTGCTGTCGCGTTGGAATTGATGATGATAGCTGCCCAGATCTCCTCGTTGAAGACGCTAAGGCGAACCTCATGGGGATCGTAGTTGAAGTCGGCGGGACTTTTTTGGACAAAGCCGAGGTGGTCATAACGAGAGGCCATTTCCCTTTCACATTCTGCCCATACCCACGGTCCAACGATGGGTGTGTAGTCCTCATACGGGGCGGTACCTTCGAAACTGACAACTACTACTGTAGCCTTATGCAGATTGTGCTTCACATCGAATAAAACACCCCAGTATATGGACAGAATACCCATGATAGCGAAACATAATATGAAGAGAGTTCCCGAGTACCGACGAAAGACCTCTTTGCGTGTTTGGGCGAGACCTGGGTGCCAGAAGCCAACGGCGGCTGGAGGGCCGGGCTTTGCCTGTTCTTCATCCATAGATGATCCTTCTGTTTCTTCTGCTTCCTGGATGGAAACTTTCTCCCCGTTCAATGACTCTTCGACGGTCATGGTGTCTTGACTATCTGTGTCAGGGAAGGGCCTGGTACTGAAAGAGCTAATGTGTGGTCCGAGAACATGAAATGCGTCTTTGCTTGCGTTTGCCGATTGTTGCTGGTCGAAAGAAAGTCTGGGTGAAGAAGCGTGAGAGTCCGTAATGACAGACGGGTCTCGAGAGATATCAATACTATCGTTGTCCCCGATTACAGTAGAGCTGGTGCTCCGACGGTGATGGTCGTGGTGGTCCGGTCGGTACATAGCTGATCACTGGCAGGTGTATTAACGACAGAAAAGAGCCTGGACCTCAACAAGATGTGGGAAGTCAGAGGTTAGACATGCTACAGAAAGCGGGCCAATGCAATGCAGTATATCCATCGGTGAACGAAGGGCCGACATTCTCAACCCATCCCTTGAATCCTTACCGTCCATTTTCAGCCTTCCACGTCTTGCACGTCCTGCACGGCCCAAGAGGGTAGAGCTGGAATATCATGATGATCATGACCAGGCTCGTCACTATTCTTAGGCTTGGCAGCAAGGAACCCGCCAGTCGCTGAAGAGAAAACGGAGCTCAGGCGCCCTCGGTCCAGCCTGGAGGCGTCCACGATGCACGCTTGTAACATTCTTACTTAGCACAAGCTTCGTCCTGTGTCTTGTCATCTGAGTCTCTGTCAACTACATTCCTGCTTGGCATGTCCGATGGTTCCTGAGTGCCAAACGCAACGGCTCGGAGAGCGTACTTCTGTAGAATATCTGTACACCTTAACGTGCAGCTTGGAAATTCGATTAATGATTTCGCTAGGACTGAAAATCGATCAAGGATGGATTTTCGACGGTGCGGACGATCGTGATCAACCGGTAACGAGATGACCGCTAACGATGACGATTTAGCGAATGAACCCAAAGCCCTATCGACATCGAAGTGGTTTGGACTACCGAAAGTAGTGTGAGGTTATCGTGTGTCGTCTGAGATGTTCGCAAGTGGAGCCATTTGCGGACAAATGTAGTCATCTTGCATGACAAGTGGATATTAACCCCAGGAAAGCTGAGTGAAGGCTTGTAGATCGTCCAATTCAGTGTTCCGGAACATGTATGAGTTACCGTACCATCCCTCGATGGAAATGATCTCCGTAAACGTCTTTATTGTGAGTGGACGTTGCACCAGCACGGCAGGATGGAACGATCTTGAACGATGTTATATGTACGACCTGTAAGTCAGAAAGATTGTAGAGCAGTCTGTCACTCGAAACTCAGTTGTCAACTCACGATCCTACGCGAATTTGCCTCGAGGGTACGACTTTCCAACTCAGCCAGCCAGCTCGGATTTGGTCGGACAATTTGAGACAGCATGCAAAACAACCTTAAACCCTTGTACAACCAAGTCCGTTGATATGGCGCCCCAAAACAGTCCACTCTCTTCTGGATTTCATGGCAAAACGTAGTGACCTGATAAACGAGCACGACAAGCCTTTTTTCGGAGGATCACAAGCCACAATACAGACCCTGCTTGCGAAACGAAACCAAACGAAGTTCAGTACCAAGGGCCATGGCGGTCGTAGGATTGCGTTTCGTATCGTATGGAATGGTCGGACGTGCTGGTGATCTTTATCCGCAGAATACGGTAGGATTTGAGAACAAGGTGGTTGGTCCAGGACCGAATGGCCAAGATTGGCCAAGGATAACGTTCCTAAGGGCATTTTTTAGCACTATCGCAAACGCAAGAGTAAGCCGCATATGAACTCTCGATGGCAGCCAGGCTGAAGCTGATTGCCAACTTGAAGTTGAACCAGTCACGATGAGCCACCGACGTACTCAGCACATGTAGTTCATGTTATGGTTCCAAGGTAAATAGCTTTGTCGATGATTTTTGAATGAACGCTCATTTCCCACATGTAGCTATTCCCCTAGGAACAGGCAAAAATCAGTGTGAATTTGCTGCAATATCGGACTCAGCCGACTTTCTCCAGGCATTGCGGATCATCCCTTCCTCATCCAGGTATCTAAATTCGGAGCACGGGCTATCGGAGTGCTTTCCTTCTTGGGACAATTGATAAACATGTCGCGTCGCTGGGGTGACACTGCTAGAACACAATTCATCTGACAACGAAGTTCTGCTTCACGACGCTCAGATGCACTTCATGTGTAACGCAGCCGGTCACGGAGTGAGAGTGGGCCAGGACGGCTGTCTCAATTCCTGACCAACGGAAACAACGATGAACATCTTCACTCTGGCAAGGTTCCTTCATCCCACATGGTACAGTCGGATTGGCGTTCTGGATCCAGAGTCTAGAGTGTTGTGAGTGTGTCAGCCACCTCAAGAGAGGGTGAGGAGGTGAGTGGTGGTGACGGCGGACTGACCTTGTCCAACTGGGCCGGAGATTGTTCCAAGATACTTGGCACAACGGACAACAGTGGTTGTACTCCGTAGGATGTTCCATGACACCGATAAGTCTCCTGGCCAGATAGCACGTACGCATACCTTGTCGACCTGTCAGGTGGCGCAAACCGCCGAAAGTTGGCTTCCTCATCATACATGAGCGCTTACATCTGGGCCTGCGCTGAGCAATGGAGAGAAAGATTCGACCTAGAACCCAATGAGCGACACAGGTGCCCAACGAAGTACGCTCGTCAACTGTAGTGGAACGAAGGCCGCGTCTAGTCGTTGCCCACAGGTGATCCTTGATCAGTCGATACAGAATTCCAAGTCGTCTCTCCCACCTCGAATCTTGTACCACTCACCCACCCTCAGGAACCAAACGACGTAATCACAACAATATATCAACAGCGATGCAATGTCATCATTCATTCCTCGCTCTTGATGGACGCGTCTTGCGAGTATCAGCAGTTCCCTATCATGAATTGCAATCTCTTTGACCCACAAAGTCCAGATCAGATTGAACGTCATCGCTCTGTCGTCAAGCACGTCAATGACCTGCTCTCTGTGAGAGGCATCCACCTTGGCAGCCTGTGACTCGAGATATTCCATGTAATGGTCCTCGATGTTTGTACAACGGTTGATGCTTACATGAAAATGTACGTTGGCAGAAATGGCCTGTCCTTGTGCTTCCATATCACTGTCTCGATACGTGATCAGCAGTCCTCTCAAGCTAGAATTCTGCTTATATTCTGGCAATACATCAGTAAGTAAGATTACAAACCTTGAATCCTCAAAGTGTCTGGAAGAAGCAGGCACCTGATGCCATACATCTTCAATCACACAATGGTACCAATTCCCATTCTCATGTTTGAACTCGAGAGGACCGAGAAGCTCCGTTGGCGGTTTGAAACGGTGAATCAATCGACTACGACCTTGCGTATGGAACGGGCTACTCTCGTTGTGATTGAAGATTAGGGTTGGCAGCTTCACCACTAATCCGTGCTGCGATTGCACAGCAAACATGTCTTCCAGGTTCGCTGGCCCCAGCCAATATTCAGCTTCGAGGTTTCCAGTCAATGAAGCGGGTGCCCACCGATAGCCCTGAGCTTCGACTTTGGTCTTTGCATCCGAAAAGGCGATCCCGAGTGGAACAACATCCAGGAGCTTCCAAAAAGTTTGCATTTTCTCATTCTCACTGACTTCAACGAGCTTGGCCATGTCAAGGTCAAGTATATAACCCAAGCACAATGCTTCGTCTGGTCTCCAGCTGGTGGATCTGGTTCTCAAAGAAGATCGCAATGCTGTCAGGGTGTCAATGTCGCTTACAGTGGTTATTGATGTGGCATTGTATGACCGCAACATCTCTATCATAACGGGATCCGAAGGCAACCCAGAAAAGACATTCATAACCTCTTCGATGACCGAGACAAGAACCAATGGTTCAACAGCGCGATCTCGGAACTGAACGAAAAGCCGTTTACCAAGTCGACCCTCTGAAAGTGTCCACAGTCGTAAAGTCCAATTCGAAACAGTGATGCGGGCGACAATCTCCATGGTTGACATGGCTGCAGAGTCCAGATTGCGCAGGTAGGAATCCATCACCAAGACTACTGAAGCTCTTTTGAACGCCTCACTCAAGTTTGCAATTCCTTTCCGTCGCATCTCGATCGGGAGTCGTGGAAGACACAGCGTGTCAATCCAAAATGGCACATTCAATTCGTTCGTACAATGTTTGGAGAGCACCTCGTTGACGCACTTCTGTAGCTTTTCGAGGACACACAGAGGTAGTGTATTGTCCATCTGGTTACCCATACCATCAGCCCAGACATGTGAGATGGCGACAAAAGGTGTTTCCGCCGATGCTTGGAGTATCTGAACAGAACCGTTTTTGAAGCACACCAGTGGAATCTCGTCAGCGCCAACAATCTCAGCAAGGCGTTGAGAGTCCGAGCTACCGAATGGGCACCCGCAATCATCGGAGCTGTGCGCTGTGAGATACGTTTTGGAATTGATTTGTAGATGTCTACATACTTCAGTCGAGCATGCACTGTGGTCTCGATCATGGAGCGGAGGCTGGATGTTAGCAAGATACCAAAGTCGGCCGATCGAGTCATTCCCCTCCCTGTCTACATGAGTCAATCTATGAGGACACCAACCACTGAGTCTCATTGAAGTTAGCAAAGGCAACCCAAAATCATATCCAGGTTGGATTCTCCACGGAACAGATGCAGTCAAGGATGCTGAGGTCTCTTCCAGAGCAGATCGTAGTAGGAACTCTAACGCTTCTGCCAAAGCTGCGATACTGAGGCAGATGGAGGATATCAATGGGTCCGTAGAGGAGACGATCCATCGGAGGTTTGTCCATGCTGTCCGCAGACATCCTTGGAGATGGTCCACAAAGTCCTCGAGCTGAGATTCGATCATACTCTTCACCTCTTGTCGCATTGACTGCAGTCGCTTGGGGAAGACGTCAGTGAGACAGGAGGACGTCAGCATATTCACACCATCTTCCTTCTCACGGAAAGCATCGAGGCTGATGGAAAACCCGAATTCCATGAGGAGGCCAAAGTAGAGCCATGACTGTAGGAGTTCTCCTATTCGAGTCTCGTCGTCGACGACCTGTGAACCGTACTGAAATTCTGTTACTCTATTATGTAACGTGATTGTCCATCCGTGTCGTTTGGAATAATCCTCGAAATGTCCGCCGTAGTCTAGAGAGGTGGTCAGCAACGGTACTTGAAATCGCTGGATCGTCGCGTTTTGAGGAAGAGGCAAATGGTTCATGCTACAGTAGACTTGGGATATCGAAATTCTCTACATGTACATCTCGAGCATACCACGAGGGGTCGTGTCTGAAAGTTGGACGCCTGGTTGTTGTAGATAAACTCCTACCCCGATTGGACAGAATGCCAGTTTTTTGATTCCACCTCTATTGCTCTTCTGCCACTGCACTTGAAAGGCATACTACTTTCTCCCCCAGCTTACCATGGTACCTGAACACAGTAACACCAGCCCTTCCTCGTCACCAGTTCGCCAACCGCTTGCGGCCTGCCTTTGAAACCCTGTCGTCCATACTTCGATGATCTCGGAATCACGATCACCTCAATCCACGAAACGAACAAATTTCCCACTCCACCATGTCGAACGCCACAAATCTCGAAGGTGCAGACGAGGAAGATGACTATTTGACAATGACGTTCGCTGAACCAGAGAGTGATTTCAAAAAGGAAACACTGACTCAGAAGAAGAAACGACTCGCCAGAGAAGCCGAGGAACGCGCGCGACCCAAATCTAAAGCCCAGATCGCCGAAGAAGAACGCGCCAAACGAGATGCCGCTCTCAAAGCTGCGAACATCGACAAAAACAGCAAAGGTTTCAAGATGATGGCTGCACTTGGATACAAAACGGGGACGGCGCTTGGGAAAGAGACCTCTACCAATGGCGATACGAAATCGGACACCAGACTACTCGAACCTATCGGTGTTGACATGAAAGAGGATCGAAGTGGCATTGGGGCTGATTCTGAAAAGAAGCGCAAATTTCGTGAAGAAGTGGAAAGAAAACAAGACTCTGAAAAACGGCAGAAGGTAGACGCGCTCGAGTTCCGGGAGAGACAGCAGAAAGAACGAGAAGAGAAGAGGGTTGAAGGCCAGTTCTACGGCGCCATGAAGGTCGCTGAAAGACTTGACGAAGAAACGAACATGAATGGCGATACGAATCAAGCGAGGAAACGCCCTTTGAGCAGTTACAACGTGTTGTGGCGCGGCCTAGTCAAGCGACGTCTGCTAGCTGATCGTGATAGACGCATGCGCCATGACCTGGACCATTCACTTTCGAGACTACCGACCTACGACGATCCAGACGAGGAAAGAGATGATCAAATCGCGCTGAGCAGGAAAGCTCTCATTGAAGAAGTAGATGTCGAACTCGACCAAGATGATGAAGAGCTGGATACATTTGAGGCTCTTCCTCCGACAGAGAAGCTGGATATGTTGGTGTCACATCTGAGAGACGAGTGGCATTATTGTTTCTGGTGCAAGTATCAATACCCCGATGATGCTATGGAGGGTTGTCCTGGCAAGTCTGAGGAAGATCATGACTAACGAAATTGTGTTTCGTGAACGACTCTCGAGGCCTCCGTGACAATCATGCCATAGTGCTTGACGGAGCGCTTGACTCTTGATCGACACATCTCAAAAGACTCCGTACCTGCATGCGATCCAATAGCGAGTTCGTACCAAATGCCACCGGTGTATCGGATATTTACGGAGTTTGTGCTGATCCAACGTGCATGGTAACACACGGTAGGTCCTAAGAATGCTTATCGTCCCATCAAACTCAAAGAGGAGACATGGTATTCAGTGCTCTGCTTGGAAAAAGATAGTCTCGAGACGCACATCCCAGATTTGACATTCATTTGTCAGACATATCAGGTCATGGAGCAAGGTAGGTTTTCCTATTCCAGGTCAATGGATATTGTATTTGTCGATTCAGCATAACGTGCCCTGTTGACGGGAGGCCATCGATCATAGTAGCATAACGACTTTCTCTTGAAGGACGCCACGTCTCTGTCCGACCTCGGAATGCGTAGGTTGGCAATACAGGTCTTCCTGCTAGCTAGTATGATGCTCTTACTTTGGGTCTGAGCCTGAGTTCGATCCAATAACTACATTTTCTCGTACTGAAATCCAACTATGTGATCATCTCAGGCATTCCCATTTCACGGTTGTATCTACCTTCTCAATTGACGCTACTGACTCTCCCTCGTCAGCCATTGAGTAATTCACCGTACTCCCAAGCCCCCTCCATCGAGTGCCTTCAATGCTGTACGCACCAGTGTCTTTTGATCGACATGTGCTCATGGTGTATTCCTCGATCGTTCTCTCCATCAAAGGTATACAATCAAATTCTGGAGAATACTAAGTTTGATGCGGATCTTCTGTTGATATTCACCTGCGATATGGGTTCAGTCCCAATCTCGTTTATTGGATGATCTATCCTCATGAACTACTCAGGTGCGGTATTGAACTCCTCGTCTTCCCCTTGTACTCCATCTTCTTTTCCATCAATATGGCTGATCTTCCTCTTCTGAATCTTCCTCTTCATCTTCTTCCTCCGGGTCATCTGTTTCATGTACAAACTCTGGATCAGCCTCCTCATCTGGCTCGTCTGGATCGTCTTCTTCGACAACCACATCCCCACCCGTAATCCTCAGAAAAACGTCCTGCTGCCTTAACGGATCGGCCTCGGCCTGTAACTGTTCCGCCCACTGATTCTGCCCATGACAATTGCATGGAATCGGCGGCTGATACGACCGTCCACAACGATAACAGAACTCCTGACCACACTCGCAGATCATGTGATCGCAGCCTTCTGTTCGTTCGATCATTTCTCGGCACTGGGGACACGCCTTCCATCCTTGATCCTTGATTAGGTCCTTGTCCATCTTGTCTAGCCGCTCGGGGCAGGCGTCGGAGTTGTCATGTTGCGATTCAGGGCACAAACAAACAGTGCATGTACTGATTTCACATTTGTTGCAGAGTGCCCATTTCCCATTGTCGATGAACAGCTCTCGGGGCAAGTATAGCGAACATTCTTTGACAGAGCAGTAAACGGGAGCAACGTCTTCGAATTCTGGACGCACATCGAGCCAGCGGTCGATTAAGACAGGTTCAAGATGGTAGAATACGTTCTCGAAATCGATGGGGACGCAGCAGCGTGGTGGGTAATTCTTCTTGCTCTCCAGTCCTACCCGAACGTTTGCATTCAAGCAATCCACGCAGCGAACGCAATTGTCTGGACAGGTCAAGTTGACGAACCCGGAGGGGTCCATGGAGGCTTCCCCACATACGCAAGAGAACGGTTTTGGAGCGGAATCTCGGTCGCGGATGTAGCCAAATACTCGGTCTTGGTCGACTATCAATTGTTCCAGTTGTGCGTCGCTCATGCCCCAGGGGTTTTGTGGTTGAGGATTCGTGTCGGCTTCGATGTTGGCTGGGTCATCTCTTGCTCGCTGAGCATTCTCTTCAAGCGTTTCTGTTTCGTCTTCGTCCATTTGGGTTCCATGTTCAACCTCTGGATTTCCTGCATCGTTGGCATCACGTATTTCCTCTCGAGTGTCCTCCACCTGCTCTTGAGTGCCGGTTTCGTTGTCGTCCACCGTGGCATTTTGGTTATCTTGATTACGATGCTCTCGAGCGGTCCCTGGCTCTGTATCCTCATCTTCAGCAAACGCGATAGCATAAAGCTCCTCGGGAGTGGGATTCCATTCATCGCCGACCGGGCCATGCTCCTGCACATTCACATCCTCATCAGTATCCGCATCTGTCATAATCACGTCATCATCGATATGATCTGTTCCCGTCCTCTCTGTGTTCTCTTGATAGTCAGTTCCCTCAGGCTGCTGCTGATTTTCAGTATCCGCCGTCTGGACAGCAGTTGGGGTTGTGGATGGTGTTGTGTAGTTGGAGGAACTTTCAGAGGCTGAAAAATATGCAGAGCCATCCATGTCAGACTCGATCTCGTCAGGTGAAGTGCTACTCTTGGTCTCGTTGTGATTGTTGATGCCGATAGCATTGATTGGATCGAACGACCAGCCCTCATCTGTCACATGGATATTGTTCGCCATGGTGACTTCGTCAATTCCCCGTGGAGCCGTGGCTGTCGCAGTGTAATTCGCGCTGTCTTTGAGCTGTGCTGAGTGCGCTGAAGTTCCTGCTGGGAAGTAGGTGATATCAGAAATCGTAAGTTGAGATTGGTTGAGAACGGCTGTGGAAATCGAGTTGAACAAAACCTTTCTCAAGGAAGGTGAACGTGAAGTGACAGTACTTTCGAAGTGTGGTAGGGCAGATCAGGCGTCGCAAGTTAGTGACAATGTCTCAGAAGAGAAACACTGACTCTCTCGCAAGAGTGCACCGAGATTCTGTCGAGTCTCTGGAAACAATTCACACAAAATTGTTCAAGCGAAGCATAAAGAGAGACCAAAGGACTGAAATCTTTACTGAAAGACATCCACACATTCGAAAACGAGATCATGGCTAGGTGAGCGAGAGACAGGACGTAACTGAAGTTGAGTCAGGCTGAGCGGGAGGGATTAGGCAGAAGGCGCGACCACACCAATGAGCAAACAAACATGTGACTTGTACAGGAAAGATGCATCAATTGACCACCGATGCGACCGATGTGAACAAGAGAGATGTAAGGCTGAAGTCTTTATGTTGATGAGAGAACGTGTGGATGTCGGAAGTCAATTCGTTTGAAGGCACAAACTTAGTACAGAATCCAGCCGTCAGGCAAAGATCTCTGCCTGCTCCACGTATTTCCCGGAACTCAAGCGTGATCATTTCCATCGTCGGTTCTCGATTCATTGATAGAAGGGCATGGTAAGGTGAAGTGACGAGGATGGTATCGCTCTCAAAATCCTGGTTGACTAGGCATTTGTTTTGGTCGTTATGTACACCCGAGAGCCATGTTGACTTGGTGAGACCAGCATGTTGCAAGTCTCGGCACAAGATTCTTCATCGCCTTGCATTCCATTTTGAAGCGATTTAGTTGCTGAAAATTCCATAACACAATACTTGATTATGGACGATGACCTCAGGATTGAGAGAGAGCCATCCGATGCTGTTCCTCTACATACACGCTGCTTTTGTGCGGTGATGTCGGAAAAGATTGCTCGCGAATGCCAAGTCAGGGCCTGGCCTTAACTTTGTAGGGAGCGCACTAGGCATTGTTCGGCTGGTGGGTATGGACAATAGGGGTTGATTTGCTCTTTAGTAGCTCTGTTTCTTACCTCTCGATAAATGTGCTCTACTTTACCAGTGCCTTCACCGTATCATGCTTTCACTCGACTTGTCTTGTTGCCAGATTCAATCTCGATGTGTTCATCTCGAAAAAATAGAAAGTGAATCGTGAAGCCGAAACTGTGTCTGGCCGAAGATCCAAGGCTGTTTCGCAAGCGATGCGGAGTGATGCCGCCATTGGACCCTGTAAGTCGGCACATGCCCTCATGCATTTTGATGCACTTTGAGTATTATTGTTGCAGATTTTCCTTCTCAAATTGATGATTTACCGTCACACATTTGCTCGAATTCGTTTGCCCCTGTGACGCAGTGTCGATTTCTACACCCTCATACCCATATTGTATGGGTGGTGTTTGACATTCAGTCTTTATGGTCGTGAATACGAAAGCTCCGAATATTTGTAGTGACACAGCATGTGAGAATTCTTGTTCCATCGGAATGAAACGATAGAAGCTCGTGCACTGTTGATTATGGATCCATTACATAAACCATTGACGAGGAGGACTACATGAATGGTCCGATGACTTTGTGTCCTCTGGACCCTGCATTTCACTTGAATAAGTCGTCGCTATTGTTATGTGCAACTACAAGATCGGTTTATCGTCTGCGTAGGACTGGGCCCAGCAAGATGCCTGTCCAACGTCAAATTGCGGTAAGATTGTTGTTCGTTATACGGGTCCTGTAATGATCATTGATAATGTGGCTCAACATTTATGGACTTTTTAGCTATATCATCTTAGCTCGACGTATTGTGTATTATTTTGGCTGTTGCGTTGCTGAGATTTGGGGTCGACCGCGCATCTGAGTGCATGCATGCACAGGTTTCAGATACGAAAATATTTGTGTCACTTTGTGGAATCACGAGTTCTTTTAATAAATATTTAGTCTTGACCGATCCGTGCACAAGCCCTGGATAACGTCCCACATTACGGCAACTCCCGGCCACTGGATATCGGCGGCGAGATCCGCCGCCGAGACGAGCCATATGGACCATTCGATATTCTCAAGTTTCAAAACGTGCTGGTTGCTCGGTGGACACTCGGCCCTCTCTGGAGTTGTTATTCGTAGTACATGTATTCCTGAACAATTTCGATAGTCTGCCAGTGACCGGGTACTTGCTCGATGCACGCGGTTGAGGTCTTTGAAACATTCAAGACTGTCGATCTGGCGTGCCATTAGACGACATGCAGATGCTCGCCTTAGGAGTAAACGATGTCCGTTAATCGTACAGAAAGTTGAATTGCGATTGTCGACATTTCGGATTGTCACACTACCATTCCTTCTTTCCCATCCACGATTGTAACGCTGAGGGCTGTTATCTCAGCGTACATTCCACGGTAGCTCACTCCCACCTTTCAATCGTCTTGTAGCCAGTGTCTGTCGCGGTGAGGTATTACCTTACCTCACGCCCGAATAGACCAAACGAGGCCGAATGACTCTTATGAGGATTGCCCAACTTTTCCAGACGGTCGTTACAGCATGTCTGATTGCGATACTTTGTCTGTTGATCTTGCCTGGGTTTGCCATCCTTTGGTTTCGCTTTCCAAACCCGTGCGCGCCTCTTATAGAGTGGGTTGTCAACAATAGCTATACGCTGGTACGGGTCACGATCGGGTTGATCTTGTTGGAGGTATTCTTGCGGTGTTCTTCTTTTATGTGAGTGTACCAAGGACGGTCATTTGCTGCAGCTTTCGATTGGATATTGATTTGAACTATAGTGTCGGCGTCTATTCCTATAGGTACCCGGAGACGTCGGTCAAATCTGCATTTTCGACACTCGTGGTCCTCGCTGACACTCAACCTGATTCTTCTCTGCGACTTAACGATCCCCGCGCCCAGCGTTCCGCACAGTCGAACACTGGTGGCGGAAAGCGAGGAACTCTTCAGTATAGTCGTCCATTGACGATGCGCCAAGGTGCGAATGTCTTCTGTATATCAAAATTGTCCGTTGCCAGGATATCCGAATCAGTCGCAGTGTCCATCGACACAAATGGTTTAGACGGCAGGCCCTTGGTACGTTTACACCATCCTCCCCTCGACGATAGCCATCCGAACTCTGCCGCTGTCGAGTACTTCGCTTTCGACCACGACTTCACCACCTTGATCGACCATGATGGAATGTTCACCAAGATCCGTGGTGCGGTGGACAAGTTCCTAGCCGGTTCATCAGTTGGTCTTGTTTCCGAGGGTTGCCCTGGTATGTACAAGGCAAATACTCTTTTTCACGGCCCGAGACCACTCTTGTTCTCTATTGTGCGTTATCTAACGGGTCGTACCCGGCGGCCTCACCACCAGCTTCAGCTCCGGGTCATCGATGTCAATGGATGGGATGTTCACGACTTGATCGCAGATAGGCCCCGTCGCCTGGTTTCGCCGAGTAATCTCCAACAGACTCTGACACGGTTCGAGGTGGAACCTGTCGACGACATGGATGAGGCTTTCGTCACTTGGTGGCAAATTGTCTACGGCCGTCGTAGTGGGAGGCATATCGATGATGATCACACGAGTCAACTCGTCGTCGTGGTGGCAACGCATTTTCCCGCTCCCAACGTCATGGTTTTGTTAGATCAGGCCGTCTCTATGCCCCGAGTCGGAGATCACAATGCATCTGTCCATCAGCAAACGTTGACGAACGTCAGTCTTGAGGCTTCGCATGAGTATTTGAGGATGTTGAACGACGATATCCAGAGCGAGCAAACCAGACCGCCAGTGTGGGGGCTCCTTTCAACTCTATTGCCTGCAGAGGTCAACACTGATATTGTGGTCATATTTCATTTATCGACTGTCGATTATTCTTCGAGCCGATACCTACTCCTGTACAAGAGAGAGCTGGAGAGATATTCTGCGGTGAGGAAAAGATCGTTTTCTGTGTCAGAATCCACCAAGTCTTGGCGCGTTATGACCCCTGTCCTTTACTCATGCGCGGATGATGATGGCGCTGTGGTAATCGGCGGTGCCCCATCTCGCAGAGGTTACGAGACGGATTGATCGTGCTGTGGGCATCTCGGCATGTGACTCGTGTGAAGAACAGGAAGGACGGATGCGGATTGTGCAGACTTCCATGTTTGAGTTTGTGGATACTTCATCATGAAACATTATTTCACTTGGCCGAAATGAAATAAAATTGTGTTGTGCAGTGGTTATCTAGAGAATGTCTGGTCATGTCGGCGTGAATTGATAGATAACATGGATAAAATAAGTATCTGGAAGCGAGGCGGCTTTAGCGTTCTCCTAAATCAAGTATAATCTAGCGGGCATTTTGTCCTTATCAAATACCTGTCACTTTCGTTCCACCTCTATATGCTATAAAATAGGGTGACGAACAAAAAACCACCTGGACATAGTTATTATGATCATAGGGTTCTGCTCATATAGTTTTAGCCTATATTCATCACATAAAGTTAAACAGAAAATGGGCACGAAACTGTGCGATTTTGGTGAGGGGAGCGGCTAAAGTTGCTAGGCTTCTGGATACTTATTGTGCCGAGGAGTAAGGTACCTTATGCACGGAAAACACCATGTCCGTAGCCACACAGATTACGGACAAGATGACTCGGCATAGTACATTTCTGCGATTACATGTCTTTGCATCTTATTCCTGCTTAGCTGACTGAAACATGTGACGAGATTGTTCTTGTATACCGAATGAGGGTAACCTTTGGTGGTGGCCGCAGCTGCAACACATCTGTATTATTGCTATCTGTTTTCTTCGCGAAGTATGGGACTATCTGTTTTGCAAGGCGCTCGGACTTGATATGATCATATCTCGACGCTTGTCCCCGGAGGCCTATTCATACGAAACCTTGATGACCCCAGATGCTTTGCTACCTTACGTGATCCGTACAATTATTGTGCGAAATCCAGTTAGAGGCCTCACTATTGGTTTGGGTTCTGACATATGTATTTGCGTCCTGTGTGAACGCATATGAGTTCGGTTGGGCGTCGAGTCTGCTTTTGCTTTGATGTTGGACGTCAGTTGTTATCTAGCCGTACAGATGTTGTGTTTTTGTTCGACTTGGCCGTACCTTAGTTTCGCATTCTAATGCCTTGTATATGCAAGCAACGTGGCAATTTCCAGTGTCGGCGAGATCGAATAGCATGGGCCAGTTTTACGACGTATTGGGCTAGCGATCCGTCGAGAACGCGAATCTTTGGCTCCAGTTGAGATGGTGTCTGAGGTCCTGTTTGGGTTGCCGGTTGGCATAGATATCTCCGATTGTCAAGGACCGCCAGGAGTAGAGATATGTATCATCGTTTCCAGTGAATATGGTCGGATCAGATGTGCTAAATTGGTCCAGTTCGGGTTTTCTCGCATGACGAGGGTGACCAAAGGTGTGACGCAGCCTTGCAACATACCATCCTGTATGTTCACAGCACGGCCGTATACTGAGAGAGACGGTGGCGAGTTAGCACTCTTCACTGTCAGCCGTCAGGGGTAGTGCATGTGATGTTTCGTTGTCGACGTGATGGTCCGGTATCCTCCAACGACATTTGCCCCAAACCGAAGAGTTCTGCGTAGTGGAGGTACACGGGCTGGTCGGTTGGTTGGATTCCCAGAATACGCATTGTGGTGGCGAAAGTGTCGATTCGCGCCTTGTGCAACGCCTCTTGACAGCCTTTTGGTATATTGGGCGTTGAGGACAATATTTGTGCAACTCTTTTAAATTGTTCGCGCAATTCGTGGACGGGGCTGGCGGACTCTGTCATGGTGGTAACTGCTGCATCACAAATCTCTCTCGTGCGAGCGAAATGTGGCATAAGTCGAATTGGTAGGTGTGTCCATTGAATGAGGCTATCTTCAGCCCACACGTTCTGTTGCAACAAGATTGGGTCGTCTTCTCCGGAAAACTGCACTCGTTGCGCAGCCTGAGCGTCCCATGCAACCCCGTCTGAAATCACCGCAACTTGGTCATGGAACATCTGGAATTGCGAGGTCTCGTCAGCAATTCTGCTCTCCTCCAAGCGAAGCATCTCTTCGCTTCTCGCTATGACATGTACAAGATCTGAGCAGTCGTGCACCCGCAAAGACTCCGCAAAATTCGTGACGAGACATGCAAGGTCCCAGTATCTCCTTGTCGTTGACAAAACGTTGTATTGTGCGTGTTGCTCAATGACTTGATCCAGCTCCAGCATGCTTCTAGCTTTTGGCAGATCAAATATGCCCATGGTTTGAAGTGTAATGATCTCGTCTGTGATGTTTCGGTGCCATGTTGGTGTGGGAAGCAGTATCGGTATGGGGTGCGCTATCAGGCAGGTGGATATCGAGTAGGCATTCGGTACGCTCGGATTGTGGGGGTGCTGCATTGTCGACCAAATGGTTGAAAGAAATAGTATAGCCAGCTCAACATTCTTCGCAGGCATTTTGTCGTACCAAATATTGGTCTGGTACTCGGTTTATGCTTCCGTGTTCGATGTGGATATAGTACAATCCCCTAAGGAGTGTCACTTTGGGAATATCCTCGGATAGCACAACTCTCTTCAGACACATGGCTACCGGGTCACTTCGCTTTTCGTAGTGTGTACTCGTTCTGCTTGGAAACTTGATGTCAATTATCGGTTTCAATATGGCCTTTACCCAAACCGTACTAGTGTTGCCGCTTAAAAAACGTGGATGTCAAATAAAGCGACCGACGACAAAGACTGGTTCTGCACTCCGCACTCTACCAGATGAATGTTCAAGTCATGTATGGCAAGGAAACCATTCAGTTGTCTCCAGAGATGATTTGTTCTACCCGATACAATGGAATGAGCATTCTCCCAACGACTAACCGGCTTTTATATGTGTCTGGCTTTGTGATGTGATTTCTTCCGGACATCTTCCTGACGGTTATACATGGATTGAGCAACTTCAGGTGGCTATTCACATGAGGTAACCAATTGCGTTCCTGGTTCTTGCTTACACTTTGTGTTTGTTCTTGCTGACTTCAGATACCAATGGACATTCGTTCGCAACATGTATTGTCTTGACCGCATATTACCACTGAGTGTTTGTTTGTCTAGTATTCTGTGCAGATGGATTTGTCGTTCGCCGCATGGACGCTTGTGCAGTCCGCCCACATGAATGCTTCATATCATCTGACACCTCTATCCCCTGTCAGAGTCTTCTCTTCACTCCTCCTCCACCCACATTGAGTACCTTGTGTCCATTCTGTTCATTCAAACCAGTTGCAGTCTGACTCGGAAGAACATCACAAGATGGCAGAGGCACCGAGAGACTTCCGCAAAGTGCTTCGTGTCCTTGATGACCCTTGCTGGGAAGCATTAGGGTCGCAATACTCACATTCAAAAATCTTCGTCGTGGGCTCATCTTCCTCCGGAAAGGCCTCGGTGATTGATCAAATTCGAGGCACGCTCTTCCCGCTAGAACTGGTCAGCATCACAATATCACTATCACAATCACAAGAACTTGTTGTCGACGAAGCAGACACAATATATCTGGCCAACGAAAGCTGTCTCATTCTCGCTGTTGTCGATGGATCGAAAGACATTGGCAGCAACAAATTTCTGGAGTTTGTCTCACAAAATGGTTGGAGTAATCGAGTGGTCGGTGTGTTGACCAAACCCGATTTGATTCAAGGTCAGCATGCGTTGGGACAGTACCTGGATTTGATCAATACGCGACATGGTCAATATGATCTGCCGCTGGGTTGTTACGTGCTTCGAAATCGTTCACAGACTGAGATCGAGTTCAGCCAACTGGAGCGTGACGAGGCCGAGCGGGATTTTTTCAGTGGTACGGCATGGACACAGCTACCAGCATCCCGGAAGGGAGTCGAAAGTCTGCGAGTCGGTTTGATCGAGGGAGTGGATGACCTTCTCATGTCAGAAACAACTACCCGTCGTCAGGACGCTGTTGAACGAAAGCAAGACGTGGACAGACAGCTATCGGACCTGCCTGGGGGTCTGTCCTCAGTCAAAGGAACCAGATCAGGCTTATTTCATGCCATGGCAGCGGTAGACTCCGACCTCGAGGCGGCGTTTGTCACCCCTGCGACCAGTATGGGCCAGGCTCCAAGTCACGGGGGATCATGGGTTGGTCCAATCTCCAACCTCCACAAGGATATCGAAAAGTTGATGTCGCACCACCTCAAAGAAATGGTTGTCTGTGGCACGTCACCCGATGGTTTGTTTTTGAGTGCGAAAGATATTGAATATGAACGAGGACGGGCAGAATATTACCTACGAAAGTACCCAGCCGAATACGGTGCTTTTCCCACTCAAGCCGCGCGGGCTCTGTTTGCCAGATTGATACCCTCTTGGACAGAAGCGGCATCTGGTTATGTCTTTGCAGTGGGTGACGCTGTGGCAGTGTACGTGGACGACTGTGTATACAAGAGACTCTATGCGCACCTCAACGAGGATGTACATACACACGTGACCGACCCAGCCGTGGAGGAGATGCGACTGGCCCTGGTCAATATGTTGCCGGAAGAACTATGCCATTCCAAGTCGGGTTTGCCCAGCAGAGTCTTCTCTCGTCGATTCGTGGAGAGCATCGACCATTTGATGGAACAACGTCGACGAGATGCTATCAGAGCAGTTGTTGCCGACAGATTCGGAATTGCAGGAGGAGAAGACGGACCATTGCCAACGGTAGCAACCAGATTGTGCACCCTTGAGGAGCTGAGTCGAGCAGTAGAACAGGTGTCTCTGAGCCGGTCCTTCACTGCAGATGACATTATGATTGCTGTGAATCAACTTCGCAAGGTACGTAATACACAACCCTTGGCATATGCCTTCTAACAGATTCGCAGGTTGTTGCTTCCGATGTGATCGCTGCCTTGTCGTTTTATGGCCTTGGTGAGGTATTCGGTGCACTAAGAAAGAAGATAGTCTCGAGTTGGGCTGGCTATGCGTGCCGTGAAGATGTCATGTGTGGCAAGGTGCCGGAGGATGTGAAGTTGAAGGTTGAGAGTCTACAGCTGACTAGGAAGTTTGCGGATCGGGCTCTTGAGCTCTTGGAGTCTCTCAATTGATTGGCAGGGAACGCAGGGTGTGACTTGTGTGCAGTGATGGTTATGCTTCTGTCATTGTGAGCTGGTTCGATGACGCTTTAGTTTGACTCGATGGCGGAGGAGGGTGGAATTGTTTTGTTATTTCCATCGCACGTGCCTGACAGGTCGGTAAGGTTGTGCGATTCGTTCGGAATATATGAGAAAGATGGAATGAGAATATTTTTGTTTAATGTCAACCGCCCTGTGGGCTCAATGCCATGTAACCCACGTATTGTGTACGTGACATTCCATGTTGAGGAGGTCAGAGAGAAGTCGGATCTGATCGCTTGGATTTGTCATAACGGATCTTTTTCAATGATCGGAGTTTCAAGGTGTATATTATGTACCACTCCCATTTTCGCGACCGTTTTAATCTAGCTGTACTCTGTGAAGCTCATGATACCTAGATCTAGGCCTGATCCGATGTCCTGTTTGAGATGAGTGAAGGCCCCACCTTAGCCATCAATCAACCGCTCAACCGGTTTTGATGTCGCTTGCATGAACAACGCTCCTTCCGAGAATGATTGCCGGTTCATCCAATGAATGGTGGACTTGTCCTGGCTGCATCTTCACCGGCTCCGTTCAAATTCTACGAGAAGATATGCAGACGACGCTGATACGTATCGTAAATGAGTTCATCAGTTCCCGTCAAGTCTTGACATCTGATGGTAGTTTCATCGAGAAAAGATAGATGCAATCTTCTGAGCATAGTGAGCAAGCCAGAGTTTTGTAAGGGGTTGTTTGTGGTCCAGTGCTGACCACATTTTACGTCCAATACTCAAACAGGGTTCGCACAGTACGGAGAGGTTTCGAGTGTTGCAGTTGTCCTGACTGCCCATAGCGATCAACCTCAAAGAGTTGTACACAGATATTTATTGTGGTTCAAGGAACCAAGTCTAATCAAATGAGTTGGAGTATTGGCATCCGTGAATTTGGTCCATCCCACTCCGAGGCCGAGGCGGTTGTGGAATAAACCTTAGCAATATCGACTAAGATAAACATTGCGGTGTCAACCTACCTACCAAAGCGGTTACAGAATGTATCCGAACCGCTTTTCTTGGATTTAGCCTACCCAGAGAAAAATCGGTTCAGATACATTCTGCAACCGCTTTGCCTACTACTCGATACTTGTAAGTATACCGACAGATCAAATTGAGCACCAAAGTGCAAGAATTGGCCTTACCGTATGCGAATTGGCGCTCAATCTGACCGTCGGCACTTGGGTGTGGTTAACAAGGCCCATATTTACTCCGCGACCGCTTTACTCACCGTAAGCGATTGTCAATGATGTTCTTGGTAGATCAGTCCTTATGCGCCCAGCCGACTGGATGTATACCACCTCGTCCATATTCTCCACGAGACTGGTATGTGGTCGTAATTCACGTCCACCTCGACAGTCACTGTTCCCGCCCCTGTTCATCGAGTCCACTTCGACTGGGTGTTTCTCCCCGAGAGTCGCTATGATTTCGCTACCCATCTGCGACGGTTGCCAGACCGGTTTGCTCTGAGTGGAATAAAGGACCCACCACTTCGCGGAAGCTGTAGGTGTGGCCGCGCCTTTGTTTGTCGTGGTTTGCTACCAGAGGGATGCGAAGATGCTTCCAGATGCGTCTCTATGCTTGCTCTGCCACTCAAAGCGTCAATGGCAGTAGCAACTCTTTTCTACAGAAGACAACTCTGTGCTGTTTGAGTCTTCCCATTTTGTCATTTCTTCACCATTCGACTTCTATCAGCCTCCGATCTTGTTCCCGTCTTCAACAGTGGGGATCGAACATCCGACTCAACGTTTATCAGTTTTTTGCACAATACAATTCGTGTGTTGAAGTGAGTACGTGAAATCGTTGTATTGTGCAGTTTGTACTGACTGATGAAAAGTACCTGATTTCATGATGGACATCGCGGATCTCATCGACGAGCTTATCAAGGAATTCTCGGATGAGTCTTTGAAGGATCTACTATCTGGACTTGCGGAGATGGATGAGGCTATCAATAAGACAATCACCGAGATTCAGGCTCTGAAACAGGTATGATACGTACCTCACTGTAGTGGTCACGTTTGCTAACGGCGTTCGAGCTTTTCAATGAAACCGCCACCGATGAACTTCACTCCGGTATGGCTGCGACTGGCCTCAACAAGGGAGTCCACATGTTCTGTATGAGCCTTTTGGTGGTTGGGATTATGGTACTGCTGTTCTGTACGATTCGTCCATTGAAGTACAAGAGCAGACAAACATCTTACAAGAAGAAGTCTTGAACATGAACGATAGCACCTGGAAGGGGGTGAATACGGATATGGCGAGCGCAGGAAATTACGAACATTGGATCGAGCTCGGTGTTGTATGCCTCGGTGTGTGGATGGACTGAAGTGAGTGATATGGCTGATGTGAACGGGGTGTTCATTCAGGATCCCAATGTCTGTTCGCGGATTGCGATGTGGAATGGTACATGTGGACTAGTTCGGAGAAACCTGGTATGGATGGGTGACTCTGACCTGCAGTTTCGCAGTACTTGTTGGCTATGCTCTTGTTCATTGTGTCAGTCTCCTTTGCCTGTACTATCTGCAGAGAGCTCGTCTCATTCATGGACGACCAACAAACATTTGCATATGCCAATTTTGAATGACCACACTATTCCTATTCCATGCTGCCTGTTCACTCCTCTCGGACACGGCCCTGTCATATTTGATGCTTGGCTCCCTGTTCCAGTCCATCGTCGTACTCACTCTCATACGCCTCTTCGTCTTCACAGTTGGCCAACATCTGGCGAAAATACGACCGAACCTTGTTCGCCCACGCTTCCATCCCAGATTCTCGAGCCTTCTCCCCTATTCCTATTTTGTCCAGCTCTGCGTAGAGGGCGTCATGGCACTCTCCGCTCTCGACGAATTTGTCCTTGAGGCTGTTTCGTGCCCATGGTTAGTATACTTTCTCGGGTATTTCGAACGTGATTGCGGGGGAAACTTACAAGTCGTTGGACAGACACTTTGCAAAGTAAAACACACATCCAGAGCCATACTCTTTGCATAGGTGATTAACTTTGCGCCCTCGCTGACAGAATACCTCAAAGTTGTCGACGATGGTCTTCTTGTCCACGTGGGATTTTGCACCCAGCACCTCAGCCTCCACATATTTCTTTAACGTCGGCCCTAGCTTCCGACCGGTATATCTTGTGTTGTGCTTCCTGTTGATCGTTTTCACAATGTCGTAGCACGCAAGCCACATGAAGATCCGGCGGACGCGATCGAGGAGCATTCGTTCCTGTGTCTGGATGGTATACTCGACAACGTATGTAATCATATACTCTATGTTCGGATTCTGTGCGAGCTGGTGGAATCGTTGTCCTCTGTCTTCTGGTGTACTGTCGCCTAAGAGCTTCTCGACGTCGTCCCCGTGTTTGAAGTAGTGGTCTCGAATTTCGGATGGCAATTCGCAATAATTGAGGAGCGCTAGGAACCGGTGTTTTTTAGGAGGTGGTCCTTCTCCTTCGGCACAACCATCCTTTCCACGACCACGCTTACCCCTGCCACGTGATGCATTTGACCCGGTCTTTTGGCTGGGTCTATCAGCGTTCCCGTCTGATTCCAAGTCCGTGTCGGCAGAGTCCAGTGTTCCTTGGGCATTCCGGTTGTCCGATGCAGGTATTGATCCGTTGAATATTGCATTGAGTTCGCTCAGGATGCGGCGTTCTTCATGTTCCAGTCTTTCGGCGACGTTATCCTTCTGAATAATCCTCAGCTTCTGCTGAACGTCAGTCACAGTCGAGATTGAAGGTGCGTATCAGGAGTCTACTAACGTTCGGGACTAGTATTGCCTTCAGCTGTTTGATGACATCAGCCGCGGTCATCGTTTCCATTTGTATCGTCGGTAGGCCGATGAGATTTTGGTATAATCTGACTAGTGTTCAGGGCTATTATTGAACTGATCTGGAAGCAGGAGGAATTTTGGAGGAATTGTCAAGATTCCTATCGTCCACAGTGCTCACAGGCGTAGTATTTGAAGTCATGGCTCATGTCGAAGAGTAGGTGTATCGTAGCCGGTTCTCCATCGTCGGTTTCTGCATAATTTCGACGTTCGAGACATGGGCGCTGTGTCTCACTTCTTCCTTTGTAGCCTATAAGTCATGTTCGACAGTGTTTGTGTAAGCCACGAGGGCCAGTGCTCGCGGTAGGTGTGTGTTTCAGAGCGCCACTGTACCGGTATCATGAAGAGAAAACAAATGGTTGTATCGGTTCTTTTGGCGGTACACCTGCCACAATGGTATTCTAGAAGGGGGAGAGTTACGCCATACCGTGGGGTGACAAACGGTCAAAATTCGTGTTATCACTCGGCCTTCGTGCCCTTAGGGCCGCTCTATGTAAACAATTGATGCATGGTTGTGCAAAACAAGTTAAACGCTTGTTCTCTGATATTCTGTAACTCATGAGGACCGTGTAACAACATACCTCATCTGCAAGTAACTCTGTCACAGGTGGACGGCGTATTGAGTATGAAACATCAAATTAATGGGTGCCATTAATCTCAGGATCTGTGTAAGAGAACGCCGCAATAAGGCGAAACGACCGATAACGTTTTAAAGATTCTGTTATTAACCTCAACAAGAACCTCAAGAACCTCAAGAACTTCAAGAACCTCAAGAACCTCAAGAACTTCAAGAACCTCAAGAACCCCAATAAGAACCTCAAGAACCTCAAGAACCCCAACAAGAACCTCAAGAACCTCAAAAACCCCAACAAGAACCTCAAGAACCTCAAAAACCCCAACAAGAACCTCAAGAACCTCAAGAACCTCAAGAACCTCAAGAACCTCAAGAACCTCAAGAACCTCAAGAACCTCAAGAACCTCAAGAACCTCAATAATAAACATTACCACTAGCTCGACT
>JABUBK010000004.1_pt1 | contig 33611 bp, 21 predicted proteins | sample 7332671 | NCBI WGS metagenome assembly JABUBK01 (sample SAMN07256342, study PRJNA390944) | subsurface metagenome | isolation source: Methane hydrate marine sediment | place: Pacific Ocean: Eastern North Pacific, ODP site 1244 | collected 2002
CCACATATCTACCTCACCAACCCTACACAACCATCCTAAACTTCAACTTATCCCCCTCCACAATCCCCCCCTTCATCCCCTCCAACTCCTCAACATCCCAATGTACACTCAAATACCTCCCACTCAACCACCCTCTCCTCTCCCTCGTCAACCAAGTACAAAACCCGCCCACAAGCCCAATATCCGTCTGCAACAACTGTTCCCACGTATCCCCACTTTCCGTCGAATGCCCCTGTGTCTGCGGCGTCACAACCTCACCGGGATGTACCGCAAACGCCTGCAGTCCATCCTCGCCGTGGTCGTTCACCATGCTCTCAACAAGCCGATTCATCGCGATTTTACTGACATTATACGCGATAGGCGTGAACTCGCTGGTCGCAAACTGACTCGCCAGACTCGTAATCGCGATAAACGCGCGGATCGGACTCGCGTTCTGCTTTGACAGGAGGAGTGGGGTGAAATATTTCGCGGTATAATACGTCCCCAAATAATTCGTATTCGTCACCCTCGCGAAGTCATCGTCCTCTACAATCCCCACCGGCAGTCGTCGTGACTGTGTCTTCCCCGTCTTCGGGTTGATTTCGTTTTCGATGTATTTCGAGATAATCCCTGCGTTAGCAACCACGACATCCAGATGTCCATTGAACGCTCGTTTCGTGGTTTCAGCGAGATCGGATACGGCGGAGGGGGAACTGGTGTCGCAGGTTTTTGTGACCACGGTGATTGAGGGGTTGATCTGTTTGAGTTCTGCCGCGAGACTGTCGAGGTCTGATTGGGTACGGGAGGAAATGACGAGACCCGTTGCGCCGGCTTGAGCGTAGGATGTGCTGAGGGAGCGGCCGAGACCTTTGCCGGCGCCGGTGATGAGGACGGTGAAGGGGGTGTTGGGTGGGGGTTTGTTGTTGGAGGGGAGGGTGGGACCTAGTTTAGTGGAGATGGGTGAGCGTGATGTTCAACGCTTCAGCGGGGAGTGGAGGCGGTGGGGCGTGATATGATGGTGGGTTTGTTAGGTACGTACCTTCTGCTTTCTCGTGGGTTGTTTTCGTGAAGGTTATTCCGTAGTGGTCGGGGAATCCAGACATTTTGACGTTGATCGGGGCAGTATTGTGGCCTCTGTTACAGCTTCTTGTCCTTACGTCCTTTATAGTCTGACCTGAGGAACTGGACCGAATTGATCTGAAGAGACAGCACTGTACTTAACCCTCTGATTAGTGACGTATAATATATGGCAGGCAGAGTAATATCCCAGATTCGACCTCAGCCACCGCCATCAATACTCAACAGCGCAAGACGTAGGTATACACAAGACCGATCACAAATTCGAATAGCAGGATGACACAAATGAAGAAACGGTATTTATTTCATACAACTGATCGCCGTATGTATTGGTCTGTTCGCGGCCATCAGAAAAGAAAAGCTCCACTGAATGAGGGGACTAACCCAAAGTGCCTCGGTCATCAGGTAGCACGCCGTACTTGTTCGTCTGCTGTCAAGAGACGGCAGTTGCAGATGTAGAAAGTGAGTATTAGCTGTCCCCTTCATCAGACAACCCTTCTAACTCATCGCTGGCATGGTCACTTTCATCTCCCATCTTCGACAAAGCTATTTTCATCATTGCCGACTCTACGTGGCTCTGTGCTCAGTGATCAGCTTGTTCGACGTGTATCTTCTTCTCAGCCCCTCCGTGCTCCTTCAGCTCAACCTGTATCTCTTGGATGCCTTGACAACCATGGCCGGCCGCATCCCGGGAACACCTGATGCTGTGACCTCTGTGAATTTCCACACTGACTGGTGCTAGAAGCGTACACATTTGAAGTCATTCAAGCACCATAAGAACCGAGTCTGTGGGGTAATAGCTTCGAGCTCGTGAGAAGTTTTTGTGTCGTCTCTGATTATGGCTTGTTGCTTCAATGATCGATCCAGACCTGAAATCGCTGACAATTTGACTGTAGCGTGAGATCTTGCGTGATCAGTCTCAGATGGACGTGAAACTTTGGCTGAGACGCCTCGAGTACGATAGATGAAGAATTCAACGGACAAAGCGCATCAAGCGAGTATCCACTAAATAGATTTGGATGAGACACCCGACGCCTTTATCTCTGTCCTTGTCGAGTGTGATCGCTAATGCACTCAGGATTTGTACAGGCCCAGTCCTCTTTCTTGAGGTGCACATTCGTGTCGGCATCAGGCGTTTTCAGCACTTCACGTCGAAATGGGCCGAGCTGGGGATTGTGCATTGTCGCACTGACAAGCATAGGATGCGATCAATATCCATTTGAATTGTGGTTCTCGTTCGTTGACACAGCTCACTCCACCTTCGATGTTCCGCCTCTAATGCTTGCCGACCGCGCGGTGAGATTCGTAATATCGAGACTTTTCTTTTCTGCTTGTGTTTCTTTCGCTCTCTCTCGTCTTCGTCTTCTTGGATTCACAGGCTTGTATGCCTCATTGAAATTCATAACGACCCCCAGGAATCGCAAATCGACATCTGGTTGATGAGCAAGATCATAGAGGAATCCGTTGATTCTTGTATGATAATCAGTCGTGAGCTCAGTCATTCTCTTTCGTAGTCCCGTGAGCAGCATTTGATCATCACCGGCTGATGAAGGCAACAACGTTGGTGCATCATTGTCATCGTCCACAGATGACCACCTGTCTGCCCAAATTGACCCAACAACTGGCGTACTTGATCGAGAATTGAAATCTTTCTCTGTGATACCCCATCTTCCAGCACCGGTGCGGCGTTCGATCTTAGCGGTAAACTGCTGCTTCTTGGTGTATTCCGCCACGCTGAATGAATACAAGCTCTCGACAACCTCGCGATAGCTAAGCATACACTTCAACATATTGTGCAACTGTGTCAGAAAGCCATCCTCTCGTTCAGCACTTGAGGCGAGAAGACCTTTTTGAACGATTGTGTTGATATACTTTGTATGTGCTTCGATAAGATCATCGAGTGTCGCGTCTGGTCTCGTAATTGCTGCCTGCAACGTCTCCCAGCTCGCTTCTATGACTTCAAAAAGAATGTAGTATTGTAATTGATTGACGAAGTGGACCATTTCCGCTATCAGACATCTGGCATTTTTCCAATCTGCCTTCAGCTTGTCGTCGACCGAAGAGAGTACACCTCGTGCACCAGTCATACATTTGCGCCACGTCGTGTTGAGAGAATGTTCAACTCGTTTGACACGCAGAAGGACATTGAAGATCTTAAGATATTGAGTGTTTGCCCATTGCGTGATAACGACATCACAAGGTGCGCTGACTTTGTACTCAAGTGTGAAGCAGTCCCAACCAGTATCATTTTTGTTCAACTCAATCATTCTAGCGTCGAGTCTTCGAAGAGCTTCCGGATCATCGTACTGTGCATTAGAGTGTCGTACTGCATGCTCAAGCTGAGCGGTAAGGTTATGTCGATATTGAGAGTGTGCCGGCCGGTCGAGGTTTGGAGCGAGAGACTCGACTAGGAGTTCGATAAAATCACCTTGACCGAGAAGTAAATACTGCTTTAGGGCCTTCAGGTGCGTGAACAGAAGGAATTTGGTAGACATCAGATAAGTGAGCCGCGACATGGTGCTTTGGTAAGCAGTATCGATGGAAGAGGATAGATTTGCAGTATTAGCATAATCGAGGGATTTGGAATGTGTCGATGAATGGCGAACAACCCAGTCCGAGTCGCCACAATTGTTGCGAATGAAATTGAGAGACTTGCCAATGAGGAAGACCTTTTTGGCAAACTCGCGACTCATCATGGATGGTACCATAGCTTCCTCAAGAGTGTATTTGTCCTCCCATACCGAAGTTGCGACACGCTTGGGATCGATGTCGGCCTTTAAACTCGGGTCGGTTTCCACGACAAAGAACTCATGGTATGGATCGACAAGCTCGCCATCATAAACCCAATGTCGAAGCATATCGTAGAATGGTCGAGCTACCAGTGCCAGTAAGCGTTCGGCAAAACCTGCGACGAAGGGATCGCCATGAGAAGATAGTAGATTGTGAATAAGAGATATGATCTGACCACCACGCTTCTGCTGGGACTCTTCTACGATGAGAGTCATCAGTCTCAAACCCATAGTAGCATCTCGTGTCCAAATTACACATCTCTTGAGGGTGACACCAGCAGCGCGAACACCTTTCTTGTTGTCGTCACCCTTCTCAATGGCAGTGAGAGCTCGGCGAATCTCACCTTCCAGAGTTGCGACTAAGGCCAGGTAAGAACGTAGCTCTCCACTGATGGCAGCTCGTAGACTTTGGTTTACGAGGCCACCGTCTTGCGAATCGACGAAAGTGGAAAGAGTCTTGTAAAGCAGACATGGCTCAGCAAGCGTATTGAGAAGCGACAAGATCGGTATGGGCAAGTTGGAAGGAAGTTTGACAGCGTTTGCTGAGACGAATTGATAACTTGCGGAAGAGAGACCTTGCATATTGAAAGGCACGTCTCGAAGGAGATCGAGTTCTGAAGCAGCAGGTTCAGTGAATTCGGGTAACTCAGAGACCTGACGTACTTTCTCAGGCGATTTTAGGCGTTGGTCGGAAGGGAAGTCATATTTTCTGGCCGAGGGCCCTGAAACAGGGCGTTTGGGAGAGTCTTGTATAGGCCTTGGATCTATAGAGGGTCTCCGACTGGGGTGATCGCTCTGGTCAGAATTTGTTCTTTCATGGTAACGCTGTTGTAGTTTCTCTTTCATGGCTCTCTGCTGGTCGCCTTCGGTGATGGGACTGCGAAGGCCATTCACAGGCACTTTGTTCTCGGATAGTGAATGAAGTAGGTAGAGGATGCGCCATTTTTGATTGAGTACGGGAATAGATAGAAGTCTGGTGTAAAGGTTGCTGAACTTGGCGGCTTTCTCGGGCGAAGCGTTCTCGCGTAGCAGTTTACGTTTGATCAAGTCTTGAGCGGTGTTGACATCTGAGGGAGGTGAATCGTCTTGTCCCTTGTGAACAGTATCGGTGGCATTCTGAACGATTTGATCGAGCCATTTGGAGGTAGATTGATCAGTGGCGGTAGAAGGGTCAACGGGTAGGAGACTGTCGAAGAGTTGTGAAAGAGCATCATCAATGCGATTTATCCGGTGTTGCTGTTGTTGTGCTTGATCGGCCATATCGATGGCGATGGATGAAAGAGTGGACGCCGGCGTTTTCGCATGGCATTTGGCAATTACGACGCAGTGCACATCGAACACACTTGTCGGCAAGGCAGCGTAGTCAGTGAGAGAGCGACCAACGAAGCATATGATGGTGGATGGTAAACAAATCCCAACGCGTACATGATTTGGGATTTGGGGCGCGTCAGAAGTGGTGACAGGCGAGGAAAGTGGGCTGCGGGCTTTGTTCCACAACCAGCGCCGTCAGCCAATCAGCTTCTCCTATCATCGCATTGTAGGGCTGACCCATGTAAGTAGGCATTGATCTGATATCTCTACAAATCAAACCTACAATATCTACCCTCTCGATCTGTGTCACAGAACAGTGAACTATCGAAGCGCAAAACACATCCTCACTTATTTTGCTACCGAGCCCAACCATACCGTGTCTTTCCCACTCTCCCCTTGAACCCCCTCCCACTCCCGCTCTCACTCCCCCTCCATCATCTATTTATCCACCCATCACACCTTCTCCCTCCTCATCACCCTAATGGTATTACCAAGCGGACACACAATCGCCTGTCCAATCCACGGCCTCTCAGGTCTCTCCTCCAGAATCTCAAAATCATAGTGTTGCACGATATATGCCGTGAGCAGTTTTAACTCGTTTGCGGCGAAGAAGCGGCCGGGACAAGCGTGGCGACCGTGACTGAAGGTTTGGAAGAAGGGGGAGGTCGTGGCGTAGGTGAGGGAGGAGGGTTTAAGTTGGTTGGAATCAGTATTGGTAGCGGTAATGGTGGTCTGGGAGCGTAGTTCGGCGAAGCGAAGAGGTTGGTAAGTGTTTGGATCTGGGTAGGTGGTGGGATTGCGGTGGATCATGTGGATTGGAACGCCTACTGAAGCGCCAGGGGGAAGGAACGTGTCGCTGGCGGGCGCGGTGATTCCATTCGGATCTGTGACTTTGCGGACGAAGCCCCATGCGGATAGTTGTCCCACGCGTGCGGATTCTTTGAGGGCGCTGTCGATTTTAGTCATTTGGGAAATGCCTGGTTTGGTCCAAATGCCGTTGTTGGCGAGAAGGATGGCGTTTGCTTCTTCGCGGAGGGTGGTGATGGTTTGTTGGGTGGAGGGGTGGGAAATCAGGTCGTAGATTGCGTTGGTTACGGAGATGGTGGAGGTGTGGATTGCTGCGAAGTTTGCGAGGAGGACGCGGTCGACGAGTATTTCGACGTCGGTTTCGCGGGGAAGGTCGGATTTGAGGGCTGCGGTGATGGTCCATTGGAGGAAGTCGTTGTGGGTTGCTTGGGGCTGTTTTTCGGAGTCTATTGATAGTTCTTTGAAGCGTTTTTCGATCTCGGTTTTGAGGTGTTTCTTGAGTCGTCGTCTGTAGAGTTTGTTGTTGTAGGTAAGTAGAGGGGCCGCCAGGGGTTTGATGGTCTCGGGTACCAGTCGTAGGAGCCATGAGAGAGGAACGACTGAATTTGCGAAGGAGATTGTGTTTTGGATGAAATCTGGGTTCCTACAGAGGGGGGCTCCTAGGAAGACTCGGTTGCTGGTACGGGCGATGACTTTCATGAGAGAAGTGAAAGGGTTAACTTCCTTCCAGTCGACAGTGTCTTGGCCCCATTCGTCGTCGATGGCGAGCGACAACTCATCTATGATATCCTCTGTGAGGTCGCCTAGTCTTCTGGTCAAGTCTCTCGTAATTGTCTTCAAGTGTGTAGGATGATTCAAGGCATATTCGCTCATCACAGTGTGGTTTGCCTGGATGGTTTCAATCAACTGTGCATTTATGTCAAGACTTTCGTCTGGTTGATCGAGCATCCATTCAAAATCGGTGGGCGGAACGATGATGAAGTCGCCCATTAACATGGGAATGAAGCATGATTTTCCTTGAGACCAGTACTGAGACGGTCAGACCAGCTGTTGGTGGGAGAAAATGTTTAGCACCAACCTGATCAGCTATGGAGTTGTAGTCTCGCTTGATGTTTATAAAGTTTGTGACTCTCACGTAGTTCAGCTTCCACCATTGTTGGCTTGTCATACCGACCCATGATAAGTGTGAGAACTTCCTAGACGTCCTCCATGATTCAAGTAGAAGGGTAAACACGATGGATACGAAGAGGGCTGTCACGAATACCGGTAGATAGGAATTCATGGTGGGGTATGTGGTGAGCTGAAGTAAGGCTGGAGGTGGTGGATGATTTAACAAGTTTATTATCCATGGCTACCTATTAGGCAGCTTTTGACGTAGGAATTTGTCCAAGTGGCAATACAGCAATGTGAGCACCAGTGAGTGCTGGCGTGTCCCCCAATAGGCGCTCATATCGCTGTGTCAGCACTTGCTTGTCCAAGGCCATTGAAGTCGTTCGATCCTGAAAGCCAAGCCCTGATGTCAGAATACGAATCTGGACCCTCGTATTTATCGCTTCCACTTGCGATTGGCTATTAGTTGTACACCTTCGGATGTGACATGCTGGCCCTTCGTATTTCTTACCTCGTTCTGCTTTTGATAAACACAACCACTCCGATAAGTCAAATGCTTCGCAAAACTTGTCGCGCCTCGAATGGCTGTCGTAGGAGTTAAGCTTAAGTACCTAGTCAGCCACGTGGTGGTAGGGAACGATAGGTAAACAGAAGGTATACGTCGATGGGATGACGGTCTCACGCCGTGGTATGTCTGCAGTGTCTTGTGTATCTATGTGCGCCCATGTATGCATGCTTGGCGGGCTGTAACATCTCCAGCCTCGTAGAGCAAGCCCTTAAGCCTCAAATCCCAAGTTTGGATTGTGCGGCACTGGATATGGACACGGACATGGAAGTACTACCTACTATATCACGGTCCAGAGTTCTGAGTGCTTTGTATCAGCGTCAATGACACAGTCAAGATAGATGCTTGCCAACTACAAAAGTATATTAGTGTCTACAACTTCGTGGTCACATCGAGAAGTCAGAAGGAACAGCAAAGTTCAGAGGGAAGAATATAAATTGCCGAGCTACTCATACGCACAGAGAGACCTTGTCCGTCAACTCAGGTACTTTGACCTTTAACATGCTAAGTCGACCACAGAACCACAAGGCCATCGCTAACCCTCTCACTCTTGTCTTCCTCTCCTATTATTTTTTTTGGTATTTTTGTTTCATTTAGGTAAACACTGTTTGTCCATCAGATTCGGTAACGATGCTGAATATGGATTGTGTTCAAGTTGAAGGTTGACCAGTTTGCGCGAGGATCACAAGTTCGAGGTCTGCTTGTCAAGCTCTTCTTTTGGTCGGAAAAGAGCGGAGGAATTCATTTCAATAGGTGTACTTTCAAGAGAAATATCTTGATGGATGTTTAGAGGGTAATTTTCTGGCGAGATTGTTGGAGAAGATTGTATCGTGTAGTCGGAGTGAGGGAAGAGAGGATTGGTGTCCAATATTATGTGGTGAAATGAAACGACATTGGTGAGCCAGCATCAGGTATGGGTATCATGGACGTGACAGTCGTAAGGAACGTCGAGAAGATAGGGCATCGAGCCAGAAGAATCCACTGTATTGCACAAGTCGCAAGACACCAGTACTGACCAGATCAAGGGAAGAAGAAGCGCCACACTCATGCACTTATTAAACCATGACCACCACTGTTTTGTCGATAAGCTCATATCGACCTTCGTAAACTCCACAACCACATGTCAAACTTTGTCATCCAGTCCAGCAGTATGTTGTCGCACATTCGTGGGGGAAAAGAGAAAAAACGCCGCCATTGCACAAAGCCTTTTTAGCTGTATGCAAAATCATAAAACTCCGCCGATGCATACCGTGTCGTAAACAGAAAAGAAAGACCAGTCGGTGATCTTGAAACGTAAGATCATGACTGCACCGGTGGCTGGGCAGTACCATTTTGTTGGCCGCCTCTGCCTGTACCTCGCCCCCGTCCACCACCCCGCCCGCGACCACGATAGCCACGATTGTTGTTGAATCCGCCACCACGAGAGTTCTGAAATTGTTGATTTGGTTGAGGTTGCTGAGGTTGCTGAGCACCATTCGCAGGAGGTGGCCGTGCTGGCTGTGAAGCAGGTACAGGTCTGGGGATATTCTCTGGATTGTCATAAACGTACAGACTTCGGTCAATCTCAGCAGGAATAGCTTGAATCTCAGTACCCAACTCTTGCTCAATCTTGTAGAGGTTGAAGCGGTCATCCCAATTGATCAAGTTAATAGCAAGACCAAGATGACCAAATCGACCTGATCGACCAATTCTGTGAAGATAGGTCTCGGCGTTCTTCGGGAAGTCGAAGTTGATGACAACGTTAACGGCCTGAATATCGATACCACGGGTGAGAAGATCCGAGCAAACCAAGTTTCGGCAGGCACCGGCACGGAAGTCGTGGAAGACCTTGTTTCGATTCTGCTGAAGCATTCTTGCATGTGAATAGTAACATGAATAGCCAAGTTCTGTGATCTTTTTGGCGAGTAATTCGACACGGTTGGTGGAGTTACAGAAGATGATGGACTGGTTGATCTGGAGTTTGGAGAAGAGAGTATTGAGACAGTGCACCTTTTGCTTTTCTTCGACAAAGGCGTAGTATTGGGTGATACCCTTGAGGGTCAGTTCGTCCATGAGGTTGATCTCATATGGGTTGCGCATGTGCTTATCCTTGAAAGATTTGACGATCATAGGGAAAGTGGCACTGAAGAGCATAACTTGACGATCCTTGGGGTGGAAGGAGAGAAGTTGTTCAATGACGACGGTGAACTCGGGAGACAGAAGCTTGTCAGCCTCGTCCATGACAAAGATGGGACATTCTGACAGATCGGCTACGCCCTTACTTGCGAGATCAAGAATGCGACCTGGAGTACCGACGATAATATGAACAGTCTCGCCTAGCCGTATGATATCATCCTTGAGACCTGTACCGCCAGTAGTTACCATAACATTGATACCAAGATGTTTGCCGAGTGTTTTGCAGACCTGCGATGTTTGAAGAGCCAGTTCTCTAGTGGGAACGAGAAGGAGTGCCTGTGTCTTTGATTTTTTGGGGTTTATGCGCTCGAGAGTAGGAATGACAAAGGCGGCAGTTTTTCCCGTACCATTCTTTGCTCTTGCTAGAATATCTCGACCAGTCAAGGCGACGGGTATGGCCTCTTCTTGTATGGGTGAAGGATGTTCAAAACCGGCCTCAAAAATGCCCATCATGATGTCGCGCTTGATGTAGAGCTCATCCCATCCGAGACCTTTGGTAGCGGTAACATCCTCTGTTTGTTGTCTGCCATCTTTGGCGGGAGCTTTCAAATTATCCCTCCAGTTTGAGCCGGCATCATCTTGAATGGATGTTTGGCCCAATTGTGACGCTAACGAGTCTGCCATTTGTGTGATTGTTTGTTTTGGGTTCAGTATGTGTCTTGGTTTAAGGGTGACTTCAGGCCAGTAGTAGGTAATGGAATTGTGCTCAAACGCGAGAGCAATAGCAGGTATTGGTTCCCCGAGTGTTCAGATTTCAATGTGGGAGAGTGGTCGATTTCAGATTCTTTAATATTTAGATCAGCCTTGTGCGTCTTCGTGATCAAATGGTATAGCTGTTATGAGGAAGGGAACTTCGGATTCAAGATTTGTTACTTCGCGTGAGGATAGATCGTAGCGCAAGTGGTGCAATTGAGGCTCGTGATGTTTGGTGACCAAGGTACTAGTACTTGATCGGACCTGCTTCACTCGATCGTCGGTACGAGTACCAAGCGCAGGCACGTCTCACTGACCCACATTATCCAAATAAGCCTATCAATATCACGTGAATTATGCTCCGTATCTTGCCGTCGATTTTTCCGGGGGATTACATCTCATCGATAATCTTAGGTAATCCTCTAAGATCCGTCCTACCCATACCCATAGTACTCCCGTGGGGGCTCTTCGAAGTCTACATCATTTCACAGCCTTTTACCCTTATCTTGGTGCCTCTTTGGTCCATATCGGCATCATACAGCTCATATTCCACAGTGGGTATGGTATCTAGTGATCAATCATCATCGCGACATAGGAACGAAATTATGCCTGCCAGTAAGTATATGATCCAACGAGCCTGACAACTTCCAGACAACCAAGCAAACACAGTCACCTATAATTCTTCCCAACCACCGGCGCCTCAACCACCCTTGTGGTAAACGCGCAATGCCCAATCGTGTCCTCATATCTAATACCAGGCCCAACACCGTCTTTCCCGATATCATACTGGCGTCCCCCTTGCGATTGTGTTCGTGACATATTCACAGCACTCAACTGAACAACACCCCACATCAATGGCTTCTCCGCAAAATGTGCATCCTTTGCTTCGTCGCTAGTGGGATGACACATGGCACTGATAACCGCGCTTGAGTTCCCGTGCAGTGGCATCCGGGCGTCAATCTTGCGATAGCCATGGAGAATAGTGATTGCAATGAGAGTAGTCGCTACGCACAGCGTGGTGAGTAGGGCGACAGGGCTCACACCACAATCTGAGATGGTTTCTCGGTCACTCAGTGTTCCGTCCGGATGGAATGTTTTGACTTGAGCTAGGAATATTGACTGGGAGACGAGAAAGTGGAGGAGTATGGAGCATAACGTGATCGAGATGCCGTATCGCCAAGGTAAGTTGAGGTAATATGTGCTTCTTTGTTGCCCACGAGGCCATGTGACCCTCAATGGCTTCCGCTGTTTCAGGAACGAGACCCATTCCATGGCTGAACATTGCGCCGTCCAATAGCTATTGAACACAAAGTATGCAATTGACAGAACAAGTTGGAATGAGTTGACCAGAAGAATAGAATTCTCCAGTCTGTCCTGTGCAGTATCACCACCGTTGTATTTGTTCTTCAGCCTATTCTCGTTGCTTACTTTACCGAAGCCAAATGCGGACCAGACTGTGCCTCGTTGTGGACGGAATGAGAGCACTGCGACGACCAATAGACCAATTCCTAGAAGAAGATATGATATACAGAGAGAAAGTGTCCATGTCAACCGGCGTCTGGTTGTTGCCTGATATAGACGTGATGTGTGGGGCCGATTGTAATGGACCAAAGCATCTTCTCTGAGTGATATTGCGTCTTGGGAGGAGAAAGGTTTCGAGGATGACCAGGTATCGAAACAGTATTCGTGGTCCATCAGGCATAGTCCTTGAGTGTTCTGGTCCGGCCGTTGCAGATATGAGCTGATGGCATCACCAATCGTAGCAAAGATGGGCTCTTTGATGTCTCGGAGACAGACGGCTGTTACAACCATTGCAAAAAGCTTGAGGATGTTGGCGAAAATGACCATTGTGAGAATGTATGGGACATAAGACAGCTGACAAGACTCCGCACCCACGGTTTCGGCGAAACAGTAATCGATAGGGTACGATGGGGATACTGAGGGGTACGTCATGCCTGGATTATTGAACGGCCGAAGATACCATGTTCCGTTGGTGTTGAACTTCTTCAGGGCACTTGCCGGGTCGCATTCTCCCTTCTCCAGCCAGTCTCTGTCCTCAAGCCATCCATAACATGGCCAGATTGACCAGACAGGTCGTATGTCCATACTAGTCAACGAAAGCTGGAAAGCAAGGACTGAAGAGCCATTCCATAAAGGTGGTGGGTAGCCATACCACGCGCGATCAGTCTCAATGGTGAACGGGCTAAACGGGTAAGGGGAAATATAGACTCCAGTTTTGTTCGCGGCGGCGAATCTATTGGACATGTTTCCATAAAACTCACTCAGACTGACTAGCGTTGTAGGAAAGGTGCCCCCCGGGCTCATTCTTGTACCATTGCGCGGTGTACTGATTGCTAGAAAATTCCGATACTTGGTGACGTAAGTTTGAGAATATGCGACCAGGCATTCGGAAGGTTCGAGTCTCTTGTAAGCATGAGCCTGATGCCTCTTGAGATACCACATGGGGTCGTAGAAATTTGACAACGCTTCGTCCGAAAAGAAATCAGAACTGTTGCCAAGATCAATTGATGTTCCGAGAGTAGGAGAGATAAACTCAGCGCCTGAGAGAAAGCTCTCAGTCACTATCATGTAGTTGAAACGATTTGCGCCAATAGTAGAAAAGACGGTAGAGTTCCAGAACAGGTGGAGAGGTAGTGTACTGAGACAAAGTAGCCCCCAGAGCACGCCTTTCCACCAGGGCATATGAATTAGGTTTGACCAGCTTGACAGGCCGACGTGTAATGATATTTCCTTGCGATGAGCTTCATCTGCCTCTGCTCTGGTTGGAGAACTCAAACACTGCATGGTGAAGGAGGAGGCCGCCAACAAAGCTGTTCCCAGAACATTGATTAGTAGATGGAGAGCAGTATTCCAGCGTGCAACGACTTGACAGTCGCCAGTATAGAGGACTCCCTCCGTATCACCCCGATTATGGGCGACGACAGCACAGACGATATTGAGAGTCAAGGTCAAAGCTGTGAGGAAAGCAAATGCTATGACAGCTTTGTGCCAACCTCGGTGGGGATTTGAGGAGGTTGGAGGCTCTGCACACCAAGCGTGGAGACTCAAGAGCGTCCATATCTTCGCAGAGGTTATAGCTCTCCAGACTCTGTGCAGACTATGATCACGAGAAAGCGTTAGCACCGAACCGAGAGGGGGTAGACATGTTGCTTACTTGGACGGAAATCCTGGTGTCTCATCACAGGACAGTGAGTGAGGAGAAGGCGAGCGCGAGGGCGGCAGCATTGAGGAGCTCGTCGAAGAGTTCGCCATAGGGAAGGTCTATCAGTGCCGATCCAGGAAGCTTCAGCATGTCGATTGTGTCGGTCGGTATTCTTTCAGTTCGCAAACCGCAAAGCTCTATCATAACCTGAACATCTGGGACACTTAAGCAAGCCGACAATCCCTAATGGGCATATTCCGAGACCTGATCGTTGTTCCGAGAAATGGAGGGAAGCGAGCGTAGGGGTGTGAATAAGAGTTAGTCATATTCGAGGGACACACCTTCCTTCAGAGCGTGACAAAGGCAGTGCAGAGTATGCTGAGAGGAATACTGAAGCCGGAGTGCACGGTGGCACAGCGGCCGTAGCTGAGTTGAGCATAGTGAAACAGGTAGAAACCAGAAATGTACCAAGATGGAGTAGCAAAGAGTACCCTAGGTACTCTACTGGCAACCGGGTAGAAGTCAATCCAGAGTCAAGCAATGGGCATTATTCCTGTCATCGTTCGACCCATTATACTGGCTGCGCTTTCTGTCTGATGCCAATGTCAAAAGTACATGTAGATAAGGTACCGACCTAGATAGTTGGTCACAAGTGCACAGAAGAGGAAATGATGAAGGAGTTGCTGTTCTCACTTCGGGGAGTGAGGCAGCCACAGCTTGACCAAAAGATTCGCTCTTCTCGTTGGTCGTAGAGACTTGGTCTAAGAAAGTTAGCCCCTACATACCGAGCGGCCAAATTAATCCAAAGTCAGCGTTTTAGGGTACTCAATATGGCCGAGCCGCAGCCTTGATGGTTGGCGGCACCGGCCATTCTAGCCTCTACCATGACTGCGGACTGGCCGGTCATCGTTCATAGTTCATCATCGCCGCAAGCCTCAAGGCATCTGCCTTCACAACAGATTACACTCCAAGAGAATGCCGAATAAGATTCTCACAGAATCATTGCTTCTTCTTGATCGGTAATCCGTTCTGGATCCAGGAACGCCTGCGCGAGGCTTTTTCGTGGTCAGCATGCCTAAACTGCCAGTGGAGCAAGGTCAGTTCAGGCGATCAACATCAGAGAAACAATTCATAGAAATTCATCGTTCCCATTCATGAATCTCAGTCGAAATCATTAGAGCACTTGCCCTGAAAATCATATTCTGCAGTCCCTCAGCCCTCTAGAAAATATACCGAGCCCAGCAAAAACTCCATCCGACCCCCTGCTGAAAGTGCAATCCCCAGTACTATCAAATACATCAGAATGAAGAAGAAAAAGATCATGTCATCATAAGGAAGCTGCTAGCATCAAGAGTTCCGCGACGCTGCACGCTCACCACCCTTCACAACACAGTGTTTGATGATCCAGGGGTGTCGTTCAATTTCCGTCAGTGGTAGACGTTTCTGAGGGTCGAGTACGAGGAGCTAAACAAAAACTGGTCAGTGTCTGATAATACTCGGGAAGTCAAAGAATTTACCTTCTTGATCAAATCTCTCGCCTCTGGGCTGACGAAGCTCGGTATAGTCATTTCGGCCCTCATTATCCTTCTCTGTGTCATGACTGGTGTGTCTTCGAAGGGGGCTTGGCCGACCAGGAACTCATACATCAGCACTCCCAGACTCCAGATGTCGATTTTCTCGTCGTAGAAACGATCTTTTCCACCGGGTATGACCATCTCGGGTGGTAGGTAGTCGAGTGTTCCACACATGGTCTTTCTCCGGTTGTTTGGTGCATGAACACTCCAGCCGAAATCACTGATCTTGATCTCTCCGTGAATACCAACAAGAATATTCTCGGGCTTGATGTCTCGATGCATGATGTGCTTTTTGTGTAAATACTTCAGCGCAGCCGTCATCTGTGCGATATACTGAGCAGCTCTCCATTCTGGAAACTTGCCCGCCTTTTGTAGATGCTTGTATAGCTCACCGTGCCCAGCATATTCCAGCACGAGAAATATACGCTTCTTGTCGTGGAAGTAACCGAATAGACGTAGGACATTCGGGTGTCGCAGGTTGGACTGGATTTCGATCTCTCGACGGACTTGAATTTCGACCTTTCCCTGCACCAGCTCTGACTTGTGCAGGACCTTCAAGGCGCATATGAACCCCGTACTCTTTTCTCTGGCTAGATATACACGACCGAATTTGCCCTTGCCCAACGGTTTTCCGATCTCAAAGTCATTCAGGCTCAGTGGTTTGTCTCTATTTCGGGGCATTTGTTGCGCAGCATCTACGTAAGATGAAGCTGTGCTGGTGGCTGAAGTCGAAGAAGACCTGTCTGAAACAGTGTTGGCTTCTTCTGAGGACTGTGAGATAGGTCTTTTGGTGGGCGAGGGCGGCTGGGTGTTCAGTTGAGTTGTTTTGGTGGCGGTGACTACTCTTGTACCTTCGTTCTGGCGTGACTCTGAGCTGGCTTGTAGTGCATATTTGACGAGGTTCGACCGGCTCGTGCTGTGTGCAACGGTTTGCTGTTTGAGAGTCAGTAGGATTCACGATAGTCTTGAAGCTGCATACTTTTGACTTGAGGCCGGTAGGTTGCGGTGCTTCGTTCTCGTCCACAACAGTGAGATGCTTGAGGCTGGCCTCCAGCTGTCTGATCGCCATGGTGAATGTTCGAGTCTAAGGATGGTAGGAGGATTGAAGGACTCGAGATACTGTTCTGTGAGAATGTACTGAACAGCACTAAGAGTTGGACGTGGTGGAAGTACTTTTGAACCTAAGGACTGAGTCCATGCGGAGATCAACATCACTCGTTGCTCAGCAACGCCGAGGTGGAACCAGGTGGTTGATGCCTGAGGCATGAACTATCGTTAATGCTCTGTACTGGCCGGAATACCTTGGCAACGACAGGTGTAACTTCGACCATTTCATCTGCCAACACTACCACTGTAGCTTTTGTCCTCTTCTTTTTGACACGAAGGTTGACTTGTAAAAAACCTAGGCATTAGGTCAGACGAGGTGGATGCCTAGATAGTGGTCAATGAGTTCTTGCATTATACACAGATGATGCTCTTGTGTCGTGCTATCTCATGACTCTCATCCAAGAGATGTCACCTCCACGCAATCGAAGCGGCTCCTCAAGTCGATGTAGGCTCTGAATCATCCTGCGTCGTCCACTGTCACCCGCAACTTGCCTCATTTCGCTTGACTCTCGATCGCATATCGTCTTACACAACGTCAAAAACAGCAAGATGAGTGATTGATACGAGTTGCTGTCTAATTGACAATCTCGATTCGCAGAGAAAAAGGCCCGCTCAATGCCATATTCGAGACATCCAGCGAGCCCAACGATTCATTCCACAGGACCCAGTTCCGAGAATCACTGATTCAGCACAGCATATGTGTGGGTAGCACATAAACACAACATTAAGACATACATATATCACGACCGACTTCATTTCATGCGCCTCGAAGGCAGAGAAGATAGTGGATCACTGGGTCTCGGACATCTTCGGGCGGTCGATGTCGTACAGATGGGACCATAAGCTCAGCCATCCTGTCAACCCGTCGAGGTCTGGCGCGGAAATACGGGCAACGGTGAGTTCGGTGCATGCTGTATCGCCTCCGAGACAACAGGGAAGCTGGTCTCAGAATGGCAGTTACACACGAGCTCGGGTTGCCAGACATGGGTGCCACAGCTGGCCGTGGCGAAAACAATCGGTGTTAGAAACATATGCAATCAAGTCCTACTCCGTAACACCATCAGCGAAAGCAGAGATCGTTACAGAGGAAATGTTTTCTTGCTCGAACTTTGAGAATTGCATGTCTAAGGTAAAGTAAAACATCAGCAGCACGACAACATGTCTGCTTGCTCTATACAAATCAACTGACAAAACGCTATGAACGCATCAATCATCATCGTATTCATCCAGCGATTAGCCAGAGAATGTGTACCGTGGTCCTGTATTCCCTTGTTCCTATTACTCCAGCGACGCCATCGTTGAATTGATACCAAGCCCAAGTGATACATGTCGACGTTCAATCATAAACGTAAAAACCGAGTACCAGTACCCGAGTAGCCCTCCACAGCCTGTATGCCGCCAGTCAGCTCTTGAAGCTACCTGGACAACGAAGCGGATGTCTCCTCATCCCCATCTCTCGATTTAGGCCGACAATCAATCCTGAACTGCCCAACAGTCATGCCGGTCGTTTCAGTGATTTCAGTCGTCTCAACATGTGAAGCGGTCTTGGCCTCCTTGCTGTCAGTGCTCAGATTACGTCGGTGGCCATGGTCATCCTGTGACCACCAGCCCATGCTGAAGTCCTCATTCTTCCACAACCTCCTCTTCTTGATTTCTCCTTTGCTCAGCCACTCGGCACCGGGTGGAATCAGACCGCTGTTCTCGTCCACGAATTTACTGCCTGCAAGCAGACTGGCCATGGCGGCGATGCTTCCTACCTGTTTTGGTAGGATGGCCGAGTTGTCGATGAGGACGAAGATCGCGCAACCACAGATGAACATGACCGCAAGTAGACCTTGTAGTACACGCACGCAGATCACGTTGATGAACAGACGCTGCTTATCACTCTGCAGGATAGCTGTCATTTCACCGGGTGTCTTACCGGCAATCATGCTCGGGTCATCTGGTAATTCCTTCACCGATTGTCGCGAGTAGGTGCCGAGAGCCTGAGCAATCCACTGTCTGTAAGTGTGGGTGTACTGCTTGATCAGCGTCTCAGAATTGAGGAGTTCGTCCATAGGTACACCGTCTTTTCCGTAGACCATAGTCTCCGGGAAACCGTCGTTGAATGCTTCGCCTTCTCGACCAGCGTCTGATTTGTCGAAGTGAGGAGGGCGGAAAGTGTCAATAGGGTAATATATGTCGACGACCTTTTTCGCGCTGGCCTCATCGACCAATGCCTCAATCACTCGGCCATTGCTGGCATCGAACGTTGTATTGGTCTGGACGGTTTCAAGTCCAGCACCACAGGTGATAGCAGCCAATTCGGTGACTTCCCCTTGCTCGATACGGCCAAAGATCACGATGTATGGCATAGCGCTCCCATTGTTGGCTTGGATCTCGAAGTCGGTCGGATCATCAAGCGACTCCATGACGCCAAACCGTATCGGAGTGTCAAGAGTAGTATCGAGCTCTGGGAACTCAACTGGCAAGTCCCATACTTTGCTGCTAGAGAGGTTTCCGTTTGCAGGGTCGTTGGGAATGGTATAGTTGAGGGTAAAATGCACACCTGCACCTCCAAACTCTAAGGTATAGTAGGTCAAATTGCTGAAATCCGACTTCGTGTGTGTCAAGCAGCTGACTTGAGCCCGTAAGGCAGGCGTGTTGACGAGGATGGAAGCATTGACACTGGAGTTGCCCTCGATGTGCTCCGAGACATCGAAACTGGGAAAGGCAAGCTCACCCATTGTCCATGAGGGGTAAGTCATATTATTGTTGAGTATGAGGGAAGGTTCCGTGAAGTACCCGGCAGGTAGACTGTCATTGAACCAACTGAGCGTGTTCAAATCTATGTCGGTCTCGTATCTCACAGAGTGTGGCATGACAAGACCAGAGGCTACAATGGTGAGGAAGGGTGCAACCATTACCGAGATCGACGTCGCAAGTAGCACCCATCTGGACAGATGAAGAGCCACCACTATCGTGTGGAGCAGATTCTCCCGTAGTGGCACCCATAGGAGAGTCCTTTCGGTGGCACGGTTTTGGCGAGATAGCTCGTGGAAAGGATGAGTCAGTGATAACTCAAAGTTCAGGCAGTTGAATGCTGTTGCAAGAATCACTAGTAGAGAGACCGGGAAATACAACCAGAAGTAATGCAAGACGGAGTGTTTTTCGGCGTCCGAGATGCCATTTCTCAACAACGAAACACGATAGATCACTTCCAGTATAGCGGCCATGACTCCTGCTGAGGCTAGGATCACTGCTAAAACAGTTCGTCGGAGAATGACAGGGTACTTCCAACGCGTGTGATTTGATAGTATCGAGAATGCGGAGCTCTGTATGCTATCAACAGTGGAGATAGAGAACGCCCGGTGCTCACCAGTGCCTCTGATCGTTGTATAGAATCGATGATTAGCCAAGGCTTCACGCAGGCCGGGTAAGTCGAGATGTCCTGCATTTTCGAGAAGTTTACGCAGATCTGGGCTCCTTGCTAGAATAGTTGCAGTTCCCGCAATGGAATCTACATGCCGTGGAATGACATGTTGAGGGATGATAAAGAACATCAGCACAGTCAGTCCTAGCGCACAGCTCTGTAGTGCTGACATCATCTTAGCAGGGAACTCCTGGATACAGAGACGCAGCTGCATTCGAGTGATTGTTCCATTGGTGACGATAGATGTTGGTGCAAGTAGGTGTTGGCGAACCATTTGTGTGGTGTGCTCACGATAGAGAGCACTCGAACTTTCATTCAACCATGTATTGTTCAAGAAGTTCGCCGGATCGGAGCTTGTGTCGTACAGCATCATGGCACGAAGGAAATCACTGTAAAAATACATGAAAGAGGGTTGTGGTTTGTATGCGCGCATAGGAGAGCTGGAGCCGAGCATTTGCACCATTGTTGTGAGAAAATCGTCCCCGGTGATATCTGTGAACTCCCTTTTCGTGCCTTTCCAGGTAATGTTGCCATACATCGTACCGTTCAGGTAGGTGTTTATGATTCCAGGTTGCACGTAGTATGACGGACGGCATACTACCGCCGAATGGTTCAACACTGTTACCACAGTACTGTTGTCGCTGTCATCAGCTTTCACTTCGGCGTAGATCGCAGCTAGAACTTTGCGAGGGGATACTGATTGAGTGGAATCTGAACTGGAGCAGTTGACGTCGATATCGTACACACCGTACTTGTAACCGATGCCAGTGGTGTCATTCGTACCGTCGGAGCTGATATCACTGCTTGTTGGAGCTGTGAGTGGCAGATTCGGGATGAAACAGTCTGGTAACGAAATGTTCATAGTCAAGTTTGTCATGTCCACGAATGGACCCATAACCATCTGTGTTGTACCATCGATCACGACGTCAGGGTCTGCATCGGAGGCGTACGTCACACTTCCGGTGTCGCAGTGCCATGTTGGAACGAAGACATCGACCTCAGCGGCCAGCGTGTATGTGCCATTGGGGGCATCTTGCGTAAGTTCAAATTGCTGGAAAGCATAGGATGAGCTCGTCCCATTTGGTAGTGATAGACCAAAAATGTTGGCGCCATAGACCGCCAGTGCTGGTTGATCATCTATCGCAGCAGCCTCGAGACCAAGGCTGTCGTCGAACTGGGTCACGACTCGAACGTCTTGGGGCAAATTCGTGAAGGGCAAATACTTGAGAGCGAACAGGCCCGTCGAGAGGATTGTGATCAATTTAATGAGAACAAAAACTGAAATGGTAGCAGCGACATTGAAATGGCGGTACCAAATTGCTTTCCAGAGAGACTTGACCAGCAACGGTGTGACATAGTCAAGTAGTAATGACCGAGAGGCCGGGGCAGGGCCTTTAGCCATTTCCGCCCATGGTTGTATACATTTTGATGCGTAGTCGACCTGACGCCAAAGTGCGGTAAGAATTATGAAGAAGGCTGTTGGCCCATACACCCAGAAATAACTCAAAGATGAGTGTGTGGTCGTCAAGCCTTGATGTGCTGCTGAGATACGGACCAGGACCTGGAGAGCGGCTATCAAGACCATCCAAAGACCGATAAAGCATAGTAGGACCCAGCGTTTGGTAAAGAAAGGGTTGTAGTTTGTATTTACAGGCAGTTCAGCGGTGCCTGCTGTCTCGGTAGTTTCTGGATCTTCGGCTGCGACCTGTGTATAAGTCGGCTGAGGGCCCGCTGGTTTCCGATCGATCAGTCGAGCGTTCGAGTCAACTAGGACTTCATCCGATGATGCTCGTAGCACGTTATGCATTGCTTCAGGACCTCGAGGGAGGTCAGTGTCATTGACCATGTGAGGCATGTCAGGCTGAATCATAAGAGAGGCCGGTCGTCAACGTCGTGTACAGGACAGGCCTGATTTAACAATCGTTGGGAACAGCGGTAACACAAGACATTCCAGCCGGTGTAGGAAGTAGAACATGCTCGGCAGAGTAATCGGGCTGGCTGATACCGTTCATATGCTGTGATATTCGAGTTCTATTTGCTGACATGAAACAGATAGACTTCTCTTCACATACATCGACTTGGGCATTTCAGGGCGAGCTGAATGCAACCTACTATTCCTGCACGAATCAAAGTACTGTTTTGGGATGGGCGGCCAAGAGGCAGCTGAGCTCCACGCAGTAACACGCTTGGAGGCTGAAGAGTGTTTGCGCAGTGAGTGAAGCCATTGGTGGCATAGGTTATCGTGCATTAGACGGGCAGCTCCAGACCGCAAACAGTAGCGGGGTAGGCGGCCGAGCCGAGTAAGATGTATGAGACAAACGAAAACATAGTCGCGGCGAATCAATATAGATTGGCCATGTGGATGACTGGAAACGTAGCATCTCCGTGCGCATTCGCGTGACGGGTGTGTCTCAATGGTGCAGGGTGGAAGAAACGTGGTAGATCTTGAGATTTTCGGAGATTTCACAAGGATGGGCGTTGAGGTGGAGCAGAGGGCTCAGCCCTCCCGCAAGACAGTTGACTTACTGGAAGGGTCATCGATAAGCGAACTCGACTCACAGCTCCGGGGCAGTGGTAGATTAGCGTGGGTAATATGAATAGAAATTACACGAACACAAAACTGAAGTTATTGAACACAAAAGCTCGTGTAGGGCAACTGCTATAGCCTTTCCCTCCATGTGCTATCTTTGGACGAGTTCAGTGTAGCATGTTTAGGAACAGTGATATGATATGTTTCAGAATATGTGCATTATCATCATTATCAGAAGGGTATCTCAAAAGAGTGGTCTGCGCTGGTGTCCATTCATCATCGCGAAAGGTCTGTTTCGCCTCGAAAGTCATGTCATATGTAATGTAAAAACTCCCCGTGGGTATCCAAAGCATTTCCTGTCAACTGTGTGACGCCCTTCCCACTAAATCCCAAATATTTTGCAAAGAATTTTCCAGACGACTCGCTAATCGCGGGCGAATCTGAGAGCTGGAGGTGTATCTCGTTTCCTTAGATTGTTGCAGTAGATGATCGGGTCATTGAGAATTGTAGCAACACTGGAAACACCGGTGGCAGTGTACTTCTTGGTGCAAGATGTAACTTTCTCAAATGCTGAGCTCCAATCACCTGGATTGCTGCAAAGTCGTGGAACTCGACCAATACTCTGATATACGCCTGCAGCGTAATTACAGACAGCGTAGCATTGCGGAGCGGCAACGACAGGAGCTCGGGCTTGAAGGTCTCTGTCCTCCAACTCAGCGCGCTTGGTAGGAGCTGGTCCCTTGCTCCAATCGCTCCATCCGGACGAGGAGACATAGACTGTCTGGGTGACTGGCTGAGTGATTACAGACACGATTGGAACGCCAGCCACGGTCGTGGTCACCGTCACAGTCTGGAAATTCACTATAGTAGTAACTTGGACAACAGTGGTTGGTACTGGAACCTTGACGGTCTCAGTTACTGGTGGTATTCTTGGTGAGCATGATGGTTGACCGTAGATGTTGAAGATGTCGAAATCTAGGTCAAAGAAGGTCGGATTGATGTTGAAGTAATCGTCGATAGGTGTCAACCAGGCACAGGTGTCATTAACGTCTTCGTAGTTGAGGAAGTTCTCAAGAGGTGGCAGCTGTGCGACTGGCAAGCATTCTTCGGGCGCACATACGTACGTATCTGCCGGTGTGTTTTGCTCGAAGTTGCAACCTTCTCTTACTGGATGGCAGAGACGTCCTGGTGGGCAACCCCACAAGTAGTTCGAGGGCAATGGAGTTGGTGGCGTGTATGTAGGGTTGATGATTCTCGAAGGGCAAGTAACGATGCCTGACAAGGGAGCCGCAGTTCTCGTCACAGTGGCTTGATTTGTGCTCGTGATAAGCGACGTGACTGTGGAAACGCTCACAGAAACCGAGACAGACACAGAGACGGACACGGAAGTCACAGTGACAGCTGCTTGAGTAACAGTGTTCGTAATCACGTTGGTGACTGGAACGGTCACGGTTCCAGCGGGTTGGGTGACCACATTGGTGACCACGTTGGTGACAGTCACGGTTCCAGCTGGTTGAGTGACAGTATTCGTGATGACATTCGTAACAGGAACGGTCACAGTGCCGGCTGCTTGAGTGACTGTGTTGGTAATCACATTGGTAACTGGAACGGTGACCGTTCCAGCTGGTTGGGTGACCACGTTGGTGACGGTCACGGTTCCAGCTGGTTGAGTAACGACATTTGTTACAAAATTGGTGACAGGGACTGTCACAGTAGCTGCTGGCAGTGTGACTGTGTTGGTAATCACATTTGTAACAAAATTGGTGACAGGTACAGTCACAGTAACAGGAGGTTGAGTGATAGTGTTGGTAACAACGTTGGTAACGAAGTTTGTAACGGGGACCGTCACGGTATTGACTTGTGTTTGTACTTGCGTTACAGTGACATAGTTGGTAACGTAGTTTGTGACACTGACATAGTTGGTGATGGTCTTGTAGTCGGTGACGGTCTTATAATCGGTAACCCAGTCGGTCCAGGTGACTGCAGCTGGAGCTGGGGCCGGCGCTGGAGCGGGCGTAGGAGCAGCTGAGGAGGCCCAGGCATCGCTGCTGCTGCCACCGCCGTTGCCACCAGAAGCGGTGACAGTGGTCAAGAAGGCAGCCAAGGGCAGCAATGTCGATAATTGCTTCATGGTGGCAAGCTATGGATTGTAACGATAGTGGTTGCGATTGTCAGGAACGAGAGACTAAAACAACTGATCGACAGGAACGAGGGATGAGCTTCACGAATGAGCCTGGGATGAGAGCAGAAGAAACGAGACAGGGCAGCATATTGGGCGCAGACATGATAGATATTGTTCGTCGCCGGTCGGGATGAACAGAGCTGGTACTCGAGTAGCATGCATGCTCGCGAACTGTACCTGGCGGGACCCACATACGTCAGAAGGGAGCTTCGCGAGTGGGCACATGTGAAGCTTGAGCTTCCTGATGGGGGATGCCCCATGTGTGCTAATGCTAGATTTGCCCGCCGGATGCACTACAGACATAGTGCCGGGCCAGTGGCTTCCTGAGGCTTGCCATAGTTCGGGTCGAGAAAAGTACATCGAGGTGATGGCCGATGCACGATACTTTTCACAGTGGGACATGTCAGTGACCAGAAGCGAAGCTTGCCATGTTTGGACATGAGGGCCAAGTGGTGGGAGCGCGTCGCTGACTAGCCAGGAAAGAGGAATACAGCGGCACCAACGTCGGCGAGGCAGCACCGATGGTTGAACATGAACACTGAACATATCAAGAATTGGCACTTTGTCAGTGAGCCCCGTTCCTCCTCAGCGCAAGGGCAAAGGAGCACGAACACCACGGGCATGGGGCCATGGGCATGGGCAGTGTGTTGAGCATGGGTACAGGAATTCAGAATTTTCCATGCTTGTAGAAAAAGAGCTGTTCCGCTTTGGCATTGGCGAGGGCTCGTACACGTATGTGGTACTCCATTCCGAGGACACTGGACACTGGACAGCAAGGCACTCGAGAAAGTCAAGAAAGTCTCCGGCGTCGGCGTCCTCGCTTCAAGGTCCGCCCGCGAAAGAACGGTTGAGGAAGCCACAATAAGCGGGGAAGTGGGCCTCGTTGGCAACTGTCAAATGCCAGTGTTGAACCCGGTGAGGATGGAGGGTGGCGAACCTTGCAGAAAATGGTAAATTTAGAGTCACCGCTAGTTCGAAATAGTCCTGGTACTCTTTTCGTATCGGCTATGCTGGGTCAGGTCAGTGCAAGTTGGGCAGACTCACTGTTTGCCGGTGGCAGCAGATACCACTGGGCTTGAAGAAGCGTCATGAAATTCTGATCCCGAGTAGAGCATTTCAATTCTCGTTGATGGCGGTGATTGTGTATCTCAGTGAGAAAGAAGCAAACACTTAACACTCTGCTTATCGCTTCAACGTTCCTGTTCAGTGTTGAGTGTTGTGGTCTCACTTCAGAACCCTGGCACTAGTGATAGAAAGGTCTAGCGTATCGCTTCGCTGCACTTCAGGCAACAATCCATGTCCAGGCTCGAGGCTTCTCACTCTTCACACACCTTTGGTGGTTCCATCTCACCAGTGGACACTGGACATCCACTGCCGCTGCTTACTCGTACCCGTGGCCAAACTTCCTCTCGTTGACGGACTGGTGGAGTCGCTAACGTGCATTCTGGGCAGAGTTGGCTCCGCTGTACTCAACACCATGCATCACCTACCATGCTTCTTGCATCAAGCCGTCTCACAAACCACTCACATCCTGCTACCGACCGTCCAGATCCAGTTGTGTCCTACTCCAGGCCTTGTCTACCACATATCAGCAGCCTTTCCTCAAGCCTAGGCATGTTGGAGAACCGATGAATGCACTGCGCCCCTGTCGATGCCTCTTTTACACTACCACTCCTTAGCACGTACTGCTTTCTCTTACCCAATGCCTCGCCTTCTCCATTTGTCTCTGCGATCTGCGGCTGGCTGAGTGCTGGTTGTCTCTAGCTTTTGGGTCCACACGCACTGACCACCGGCTGTATCAAGGCTCCGTCTGCTTGGTTCTGTTTGAACGCACTCACTCCCTCGCCGCTCTCTGTTTGTCTTGCATATGGTGGGACGGTACCAATCATCATACAGTAGTTATTCTCCGATTGTCAACCAATTTTTGTTTTACTCCTCAGACCCTTTGACTCGTCGACATTCTACATGTAACCTCGCCCAGTAGGCAACGGATGACATCCCTCCACAGAGTCCACACCACTTTCAATACTCCCTCAGAGTCCCTCTTATCCAGATCCCGATTTCCCGCCCCACGTGTTTGCCACCGGAGTCTCTTTTAGAAGGCTGACCATTCCCTCTACCTGTTCGCTTTCATTCCTCATCTCTCCGCTGCCCGATTCGACGTGTTCCTGTAACATTGGCACGACAGCAGGTCAAGATGCCCTCGACCCCATCCTTCTCCGGCGCCTTCGCCGCCGCCGCACTCTGGGCCCTTCCTGCAATGGCTGTGTCTGATATTGGAAGTTGGTTCGGTCTTAGAGGCACTCAGATTCAATCAAAGATGATTCTGGAAGGTGGTTTTCTTACCAGGGGTGTATGGACTGACCCCACGACATTCTCTACTACAAGCCTTACAACCAAGGACCCATTCGGCGTTTACTATCAGATCGATCTCACCAAGGACTTCAATGCTAAGAATGACAATACCTCAGACTATCTGATTAAGGGGCCACCCGAGTTCTCAGATACTGATTGGCCAACCTATGTCTACGGAGCTATCTTCAATAACAATTTCCAATGGTACACGTTTGGGTAAGTCTTCACTTCTCATCTGTCCGGTGTGACAAAACTAACCCCGTTAGTGGTCTCGCGACCAAACCACCCATTCCAGGTGTTTCTTCTGTCATGCAGGGAGATGTCTTTAGTTCGAGCCCGGATATCAGGGGATTTGCTGAATCAGTACATCCAAACCAGTCCCATCCGGGCGTCGATAACGATTTTATCACTAGCGGATCATATGCAAGTGCACCAGACCTTGGCCTAGGTTGGATGTTTGGCGGCATGGTCAGTGCCAACCGGACAGAGATTGAATACGTTGCAAGCGATGAGGATCCTAATCACCCAACCGTCGCCGAAATCAACTTCATGAAAGTTACCATGCCCGCATCAGCTGCTGGACAAGTCGAGTTCCAGCGCCTGAATTGGCCAGCCGGCGCAACTCCCAGATCGGAAGGTGGACTAGTGTGGCTTCCTTACGGCGAGCAGGGAGTACTGATCGCATTTGGCGGTGCTGAAATTCCAGCTGACATGTTCTTGACGCCTCCCCGCTACACTCCCGAAGGCTACTTCATGACGGAACTTTTGATCTACGATATCGCGGCAGATCAATGGCACACTCAGCAGACGTTGGAGACGACCAACAAGCCTACACAGTTGGCTTCCTTTTGCACTGCTGTTGTGCCAACGAATGATAGTAACGGCTATGAAATCTTCGTATACGGTGGATACGATGGTGTCTACAACGGCACGGATCCTAACGTCCGAGACGATGTCTGGGTGCTTTCTGTGCCCGCCTTCCAGTGGACCAAATTCATCGATTCTCCTTCAACTGGTACTACCCACGGACGTCAAGGCAGTGTCTGTATCGCGCCAAACCCAACCTCCATCATCAGCGCAGGTGGGTCAGGTGTGATGGGAAGCACTTTGCTCGAAGACAGCATCATTGACGTTCTCGACTTGAACAAGAAAGAGTGGACTGGAGTGTACAATGCTTCCTCTGCCGAACCATTCATCTTACCCGCCGCGATGGTCACTCAATTGAACTATCCTGATGGAAATGGTCCTGGCGCTCAGGTGACTGGCCTCAACGCTACTGGAGATCTGAACACACTTTTCTCCAGACGATACAGTGGTCAAGTAACTCAGAACTGGCCTTACGCCAATGCCACTGGCCAGAACAATAGTACTCAAAACGGGACCAACAGCAACAACGACAACGACAATAACGGGAAACATAGCAACACAGCCCTCATCGCATCCCTGGCTACTGTGATACCAATTGTAGTCATTGGAGCTATCATTGCCTTCTGCTGTGTGAGAAGACGGCGCAAGAACAAGCAAGGTGTAGAGCGAACACAGGAAAGCCGCGGAAACGTGCGTACCTGGCTCCGAAAGAGCTCAGCCATCGATCCGGCCCCAGAAAAGTCCCAGACATCCGACGATACAGTAGTGAACAGCCCGAACGATTACACTCACGACAAGCAACCCATTTCCGAGGTATTCGAAGCTCCCGGCAGCACCCCAGCAACGTCTGCATGGGGAAATCGAGGAAATCAAGGAAACCCGGTCCTTGCTGGGTCCATGGCTACTTCACCGTTTATGGGATCCGCCGAAGTCGATGCGTCAAGCAGACATGAGATTATGGATCACGTACCTCGCGAGGGGCAATCGCTTCGTCAACACCACATGTACCCACGCAGCCTGTCGGGAGATCAAGTCGTATCAGCGAGAAGCGACAGTATTTCGCACGCTTCGACAAACGTGATGCCATCGCGACACTACGGCTACGTTTCACCATACGAAATGGCACAAGATCGCAGCCGAGAGAATCTAGCAGCACCGACAACAGATGTCAACCTGGGAGCACCCCGAGCAGATGTCAACCCAAACTCGTCATCGCACTCTTTGGGCCTGGGCGCTGAACATGTTCATTCGCCAGTCGCGCTAATGCCCGTTGCACCATATCCAAGAAAACCAGTGACCAACAGCACCGCAGTAGAGGACGACAGACCACGCCACCAACGCAACCAATCGAGTATGAGCAGCGACCTCCCAAATCTACCATCACCAGGAGCAGAAGAAGACAGACGGAGATCACGGCTTTTGGATACCCTTCCCGAACCACAAAGTGCACAAAAATCGCCTGTCCAACCACAACAACAAGCGAAACGAAGTATATACAAAGAGGATCTAGACTCGTGAAGTGGTAAAATTGGGGGAGTCGCTGGGATAAATATGCGAAATTTCGTCAAAAATTGTCTTACGATACTATGATTATTATTGATGGATATGAATAGGATGGGTTTCATGACTTTCACGCAGCGATTATTGACGAGAGTCAGTCTTATTGCATTTTTACTACCATCCTTCGTGTTTCAAAATTGATATTTTTCTGCTTGTCAGATTTGAGGACTTTTGAACTTCTGATTCTTCTCCGTGTTTTCACGTTTCAACCAACGATGTTAGGCTCACACAACAACCCGGCAGAAGACAGCACTGTCATTGAAATTGTGGTACTTCCACGTGTCTGCACAATTATCCCAATCTTTGAATTGACATTTATCCGCGAACATCAGCGCAGGCCACCACGGATTATGGCAGGTACTAAATCCCGCGCAATTCATCGCCTAACTGGCAACGAACAAAAACAGGTATCAGGGTGGATGGTATGGCTACTACCTCCTTGGGAGCAACTCGCGACAACTTGCAAGGGACACAACGCCTATCATGCCAAACTGGGGAGACGCTGGTCACGAAAAGGTTTCTCCCAAGACCAAGAGCGGCGGCTTCCCCATGTCGGAGGTTTAACCCTAAACAGACTCAAACTCTAAGCAGTAGCTAAAACGTTAACTCCACGCGAAGACACGAGGGCAGGCTAGCTCCTTCCGATCATGATCGTCCTGGTGGCTTCCTTCCTCGATCATGGATCGCGTTCTTGGGTCTTGTCGTAACTCGACATATCACCTTGCTATCAATTGAGGAAGCTCGGTAATATTATTTGACGTTTGTGCAAGTCTGGACCAAAAAGAAAGAAGAAAAACGACCTGAAAATTTTGGTAAGGCTGAATCCTTGTCATCTTGGTGGTGGATCTCATGATTGACCGCTTTCAGGCCACCTTTTCAAGCCACTGACTCTTCTCGAGAAGTCTACCAAGCCAAACGCCTTCCCTCCGATTCAACAGAGAGCACAGACCCTCTGCTTGGGAGAAAACTTCCGGACTTCTCAACCTGGGCTTGAAAAACACGAGAAACACCCAAATCGGTCACTTTACCAACCTCTCTTTTTCTCTTCCAGATCCTGTCGATCTCGGTGTCAGCTTTTGGATCCAAGACCATTCACTTTTAGCTCCTCCTTTCTCAAGTTCTTGTGACCACCTCCCGTATCAGCGACTTACACGAATCCAGCAAATGGTGAACAGCACAATCGATCCAACGGCATTGTCGGGAAGATCACTGCCATCCAGATACAAACCTAGAAAGCCTGGTTCGGGCTGCTGCAAGCCACACGCTACTCTACTTTATCTTGCCTTGATTGTTTCTTTGCAGCCAGCCTTTGGGACGAAGGGTTTTGCGCTCGTTTGCTTACTGGTGATGTTCCAAACTAGTACTGCAACTATCATCAGCATGCACCTCGACTGCAAGACTTCGCTTGGTGACTTTTTTGAATTTTCCTCTTGGACTGTTATCACTCCGATCTGGCAGTGCTTTGTATCTTGACTCGGTAAGTCATTCCTCGATCGTACACCGATGCACAAAAGTGCCGTTTGTCTGTACGATTCGGAAGACAACATCTCGTGTTCGAGTACATCTCAACAGCATTTTTCGACACTAAGCTAGCTACCTGCGAGGCACGCTCTGCAGTACTCTGCTCTAGTCCAGCATCTTTCTCCAATTCCGTATCATGTGCATCAGGATACCTAAGTGGCAATCCAAATGGCACTCCGAATCGCCCTGTCACAAGTACCTTGATAACCTCAGCTCGCGTCCGGCCAAGATGGTTGGTGTGCGAAATGCGGATCTGGACAGGAACGTCCCGACGAGTGTTGTCATGCTCCTGCTAATCGGAGCTTTGAGGCTCGACGAAGACAAGTTCAATTCTGCAAAGGTCCATCATCTCATCGCTAGGACACGTGTATCAAGTAACAAGTTGCTCCAGAGAGTGTGAACGTCAGCATACAGATCACAAGTCGCATTCTGGTCAGAGTGGTTGCTATATCGCCCCGACCCGAAGAATCCAGAGTCGACAATCACCAGATTGTTACTCTGGTTTCTGCTACTCAAACCTCGTGCCGTTGTTTGTACCAGACTATCGTTTGCATGAGTCTAGACTGGTGCTTCCACATGATGCCTCGGAAATGTTACAGCGCAATTTCGCAGATCTCTTCGTCGGCAGATCCAACTTGGACTGACTCCGTGATGTTCGAGATTCCAGGGTCGTCTTGTCCTCCCATGCTTCCATGATATCCGGTCTGATGTGACTCTAGAGTCCGGGGTAAGTTTCAGGAGTGATTCTTCTTGCAAGGATCTCACTCCCCGTACTGTACACATTGAGTCGTACATCAGCCTCACCGTGTAAGTCTATCAGATGAGGCTATTCACCACCTGTCCAAGGAAACTGATGTTCTTTTTTCAACTCCCGTACCAGTGACCATGGCTTCACAAATTGAGGTCTCGCGTTCGATGACGAGGTTGGCCTGGTGTACCGCCTGACATTCTAGACTTGCCTCCACGTTGCCCGTCACTTACTGTGCTAACCTGTCACGGAGACCTTCCACCACTCCCATGCACAAGAACGACAGAACTCCTCCCTCCCTCTGTTGCCAGGATAGAACAATGTACATCAGCGTTGAAGAGCTCTGCTCACTCCGTATGGTGTTATGACTAAACTTCCAGCAGGCAAGAACACACATTCCCCTGAAACGAGTATCACGAGATGAAACACCAAAGATCGCAACCTCGAAGACCTCACAGAGGGCACATGGGATGCGCGGGGGACTGGACACGATTTGCTCCAATGGTTGCTTGTTCGTTTACACAATACTGAAGACGGACCTGAACATAAAGATGAACATGGACATAACATCGACCCGGCCATACTCTCCACTCATCTCCTATTCCTCACGGCTCACCCCGGCCACGTTCAAGTCCTCAATCAGCAGAGCAGGACCCGCGCTTGAAAGTTGATACCCTACAATCGGGCCTCAAGGAGAACTATACAGCTTTCATAGGTAACAGCTAATCAAAACAGCACCACCATGATTATCGTATTCAACTCAAAGGTTCCCAGACGCGGTAGACATATCATCCAAGAGACAAAAGAGATAAACAACTCCGTCATTCCCACAACCTATCCGCCCTGACTTTCCCACTGAACACCACTTCATCCATTCATCCCAAATCATACCTCATCCATGTGTCCGCGAGCTTCGGACTGTGACCCCAGACCCTAACTACCATGCTACGCATCGGAAATCACTCGCATAGCAGAGAAACGTCGGCGTGCTCGGTTCAATGTTACATTCCCTGTGGGACAGAGGTTGCAGATATCTTGATAGCTGGCAGTTGGAATGTGAAGCTGGTACGGATGGTACACGTGTATACCTTGAACTTGTCCGGGAGTACTCGGTGTTCGGGTCTTCCCGGTGGATCAGCTGGTAGATAGCTGTAACCAGTGGCATCAATTAGCCGCCGGTGCCGGTGTCATGGGATCTGTGGGTGCCGTAAGCGCAGCCCACCCGTATACATGTATGCACCCATTTCTCTCACATTCTCCGCGGATAGTTAATTCGACGATGATATATCACTTGACGTTCACATGATCACGGTGATACGTACCCTGTGCAGTCCGTAGTGGTAAGGGTAGTAGTGACTGTCATCCTCCCCTCCGATCAATGACCGTGTCTCGAGGATCCAGACACGGAGTCATGATTGAATTGAATATCCGGCGCAACCCCTATAGCTACCCACGTGCTACCCATCTCATCTCCTCAATGCCAGAATACATCGTATCTTGCTTTGCATCATGGTAGACGAGTTGACAGCCCGATAATCTTGGATGCACCACCCCGGACAACCAACGTTGCTGGTCATTTTGGCCTGAATACCGCAAGGTCACCGGCCACATGGCAGCATGGATGCACTCGGTCCCTGTTAATGCCTCAGGCAGCAAGCGGTGTCTTCATCGTGGCTGATGTTTGCCTGCAGTGCGCAATGGTTTCGCGATGAGATGTGAGTGGTATGGGCAGTACGAGATGCAGATTTAGATTGCATGTTCATGTTGATAGTTTGAGTGGAGATGGTGGTGGTGTTGGGGCATTCACAAAACTGAGCATGTATGTCGAATAAAAACGGGACTCGGAAAATCATGATCGATAATTGATCAGTGTTTTGAACAACCATATGGATATATCAAACCGCCAAAGAAATTGCTGGTCAGACAAAGCCAAGCCAAGTTGTGCCACTCCAGGATTCACCCATCAAAAAGTCGCCGACCCTTCAGCGGCGCAGTGCAAAGCATAGCGCAGCCAGTCTTCTCGCCGAATTGAGCTCGAAAGACTAATCATGACACAGCATACAGCACAATCAGGTACAGGACTGAT
>JABUBK010000005.1_pt1 | contig 32369 bp, 26 predicted proteins | sample 7332671 | NCBI WGS metagenome assembly JABUBK01 (sample SAMN07256342, study PRJNA390944) | subsurface metagenome | isolation source: Methane hydrate marine sediment | place: Pacific Ocean: Eastern North Pacific, ODP site 1244 | collected 2002
TAGGTGAGGATAAAGCTTTAGCACGAGGGCTTAACCTACTTGAAGGAAAGGTTACCTGTGAGGGAATAGCTAAAGCTCATAGTCTTCCCTATCATCCCTTAGAGGAAGTTCTGGGATAGAGAAGTATATACCAAAACGTGAATACAAATAAAACCAACCAAGAGTACATGAGTGATAGAAAAACAAAAGTGATTCTAAAAGTTGAAAGATTAACCCACATTTATGATACCACAAGGGGAAGTATTCGTGCTCTAGAAGATGTCTCTTTTGAAATCAGGGAAGGGGAATTTGTGACCTTCCTTGGTCCCTCAGGATGTGGAAAAACTACTACTTTGAGGATAATAGCCGGTCTTATTACTCCTACCTCAGGGGGGATTCTTCTAAGAGGAAAACCCCTGAAGGGGGCATCCAAAGATATTGGTGTGGTTTTTCAGCAGCCTAACCTCCTTCCCTGGAGAAATCTTATCAAGAATACCCTTCTTCCCCTGGAAATTTTAGGGCTTAATTCTTCTAAACACCGTCAACATGCCTATGATTTAATAAAGTTAGTAGGTCTCTCAGGATTTGAAAACAAGTATCCTGCCGAGCTTTCTGGAGGTATGCAACAGAGAGCGGCTATTACCAGAGCTCTTGTCCATAATCCTTCTATTCTGGTAATGGATGAACCTTTTGGTGCCTTGGACGCTATTACCAGAGAATATATGAATATGGAAATTCTCAAGATATGGAAGAAAACCCAAAAAACTGTAATTTTTGTTACTCACAACCTTGCCGAAGCGGTATTTTTATCAGATAGGGTTTATGTTATGGCCCCTAATCCGGGAAGGATAGTAGAGGTAGTTCATGTCGAGTTACCCCGCCCAAGAACTCTGGATCTTTACGGGGAAGAAAGATTTGTCCAGTATGAGCAGCTAATTAGAAAAACCTTTGAAAAGCATTATCAAATAGGAGTCTGATTTAACCATGGGTAATTTATCATTTTTCAAAAAAAGGCCTGAGGTGATTGTTAGCCCTGTACTACTGTTGATTATAATTTTATTAATAGAGTACATAATTATTCCGGTATTTAATATTCCAAGTTGGATTATTCCTCCCCCTTTTATTGTTTTTAAAACACTTTTTTCTTCTTTTAAAAGGCAAATTCTGTCCCATTTTATAGTCACCCTCCTGGAGCTTTTTAGTGGTTACGGTATGGCAATTTTACTGGGGATTGCTCTTGCTGCCTTCATAACTCAATTCAGGTTTTTGGAACAGGTGCTTACCCCTTATATCATTCTTATGGTGACAATGCCTATTGTTTCCCTGATTCCTCTTCTTCTCATCTGGCTGGGCGTAGGGATGATCACTAAAATCGTTGCCGTAACCATTGCTGCCTTTCCTCCTATAATGATGAATGCTATAACCGGTTTTCGGAGTACGGAGAGTCTAAAATTAGACTTAATGCGCTCTCTTTCGGCAACCAAGGTTCAAACCTTTATAAAAGTTAGATTTCCCAATGCTCTACCCAATATCTTTACTGGACTACTTCTGGGAGGTATTACCTCTCTTATTACCTGTATTGCTGCGGAGTTTCTGGGAGGTTCAGTTGGACTTGGCTATCTTGTGGTTGTCTACTCCTCTATTTTAAATGTGAAGGGGTTATTCGCCGTAATTATAATTATATCACTTCTGGGCATAGGATTCTATGAACTCATTGTAGGTGTGCAACATCTTGTGATTCGCTGGCCTCGCTAAAAAGAGGTGGAGATCCAAAATTTGACAAAGGAGGTGAGAAGGTATCTGTAGAAGTTGGTTCTGGATCTGCCCAACTACTAATGAATAAGGAGGGTATGTAAATGATGGTTGATCGAAATAAGATGGGTAAACTAGGAGTAGTTCTGGTAATAATTTTGATGTTAGCAGGACTAACCGGGAGTACAGCTTTGGCTCAAAAAGGAGGGAAACTGGAGAAAATTCTCTACATGTTGCCACGCGGGAAAGCCATGTTGGACGACGGATACTTTATAGCTCCTCAGGTCATGGGGTATTTTGCTGAAGAGGGATTGGATCCTAAGATGGAAGGAACAGTGGGGGCTACTGATTGTACAAAACTGGTGGCAAGTAAGATGGCTGAAACAGGAGCTCCCTCGCCCTACGTGCACATTGTCTCTGTTCTCGCCGGAATGCCTGTGAAGATGTGTTTTCAGATGGACCAAATAAATATTTTTGGATTTTCAGTAAGGCCGGATAGCGGAATTAAATCGATAGCAGAATTAGAGGGAAAGAAAATAGCTTTAGGAAGTGGAGGATGGAGTGTGATTTCAGATCCTATTTTGATGAATGCTGGGGTAGACCCCAAAAGTGTAGAAAACATCGTAGCTGGGGAACAGAGGGCTCAAATTACCTGGAGAGGACAGGCAGATGCTGTTTTAACCTGGGAAAAGGAATACCAGACTTGGGCAGGACAGGGATTGACTTTCGATTTTCTTGCTGGTCGTGACATCGTACAGTACCCAGGCAACGGCTTTGTATTTCATGTAGATGTCATAGAAAAAAGACCGGAGGTTGTCATAGGTTTCAGTAGAGGGGTGGCAAAAGGTCTCATTTTCTCCAGAGAGAATCCTGAGGCAGTGGCTGAGATGATTCTTGAGGCCAATCCGGCCCTGATAGAGGTAGGATTTGAGCAGGGGGTAGTAATAGTTAAAGCGATGAACTTCATTACCCGTTCTGAATATTCTGATGCCTATGGATTGGGGGTACATATTCCTGGGGCCTGGGAGAAACTACAGGATGATATGTATGAAACAGGAACGATTGATAAAAAGACCCCCGTTTACGATTACTTCACCAACGAGTTCATCAGAGAGATTAACAACTTTGATGAGCAAAAAGTGGTTCAGGATGCTATCCACTACCAGTTCCATGACCCCGGTCATATTCCCCTGAGATACAAGGAAAAATATCCCCAGCTTTATGAGGAGCTTTACCAGAAGGCTGTAGAATATAAGAAAACTCATCCTGAGTCCATCTGGAATGAGTAGTGGGACAAGACTTCCCTGCTCTCCGGCAGGGGAGTCTCATGAATAACAAGAGGATGAATTCAAGAGAAAGAATAATTACTACCCGTAATCACAAAGAGCAAGATAGGGTACCTCTGGAGGAGGGTTTGTGTTCAGTGCTATTCACAATATTCAACACGATGTTCCTCCTGAAAATATCATCGGTATGTTAGATGCCTTTCATAAATATGCAGAATATTAAACTTTAAGCCTGAGTAGAAAAGATCAACTTTAAGGTATCTTTGTTGGCAAACCTCTTCCACTGTGTGATGGATGAGGTCTCGATCAAGGTGGCCAAGACAAAAAAATGTGCTAATAATTATTATTGAAGTTAGATCTTTGTTTTGAACGAAAAGGGAAAGATAGAAATAAAGGACCGAGAAGGAGGTGATGAAGGACAACAGGTGGGTCGATCTATCTTGGGAAAAAGGAGTGTGTCATGAAGAAAATATGTTTTACCTTTAGTGTGGTGATATTGTGTTGTGTTAGTCTACTCACATTTGCAGCTTCAGCTAAAACCATTCACCTCTTAATGGAAGCTGTTCCTGATACTTTTTATATTCAGGATCTTCTACCTGAATTTGAAAAAGAGACTGGAATAAAGGTGGAGTTTGAAATCGTCAACTATGCTCAAATGCATGGTAAGCTTCTCCCCCAACTTTTGAGTCCTAAGGGAGTTTACGATGCTATTGTGGTGGATAACTACTGGGCTGGAGAGTTTCCTGCAGCTGGTTGGTTGGAACGTCTTGAACCCTATGTAGAGAGAACTCCTGGCATTAGACTGGAGGATTATCTCCCCTCAATGCTGGATATGGTGGGGTATTACGAGGGGAAACTGTATATGATTCCCTTCTACAACTATACTATGATTCTGATATATCGGAACGATTTGCTAACTCAAGCCGGAGCTGTAATCCCTGATACAGTAGAGGAGTATGTTGATCTGTGCTCCCGGATGGCCCAGGATATCGATGGTGACGGAGAGGTCGATATTTACGGTACTTCCATGATGGGGTTAAAACCAGATCCCATCTGTATGGAATGGTCAAACTACCTCTTCAGCTCTGGAGGTGACTACTACGATGAAAACTGGCATGCCATCATCAACAATCCTGAGGCAGTAAAAGCGACTCGTCTCTATGCTAAGAATATGCATCTTAATGCCCCAATGGGTGCTCCTGGATTTGGGTTTGATGAGGCCATTAATGTAATGGCCCAGGGGAAGGCTTTCTCGCTAGTGACTTTCTGGATGTTTTTTACTACTTTGAATGACCCATCGGAGTCTCAGGTAGCCGGGAAAGTTCTCTTTCAGGCTATGCCGGGAGGTGTTAATCTCAATGGAGGATGGGGATGGGCTATCCCGAAGAGTTCCCCGGATAAAGAAGCAGCCTGGAAATTTATCTCCTGGGTGGAATCTCCTAAGATTGCTATAAAAAGGGCATTACAGGGTGGTGCTCCTACCCGCCGGGATGCTTTTCAGGCTCCAGAGGTGGTAGAGAAGTTTGCCTACTATCCGTTGATTATGAAGGGGCTGGAAAAAGCCAAGCATGTGCCTGAATTCCTCTATTCGACCCAAATGATTGAGATAGTGGGAAGGGAACTCTCTTTAATTGTAGAGGGAAAAGATGCCCAGAAGGCGCTGAATGAGGTCGCTGGTGAGTTAAATAAGCTGGCCAAGAAAGCTAATCTGTATTGATAGGCAAGCTTTTCATGATTAGCGAAGGCTGGATATGGAAACTATATCCGGCCTTCGCTATTGGCTAAGATGAAATGCACTCTAGCGACGAGTGCGATCTCATCAGGTAACCGAGGTGCTCAGCTCTGAGAATCTGAGAAAAGGAAATCATAGTGAACCAGGAGAAGCAAGGTGACCTCCGGAACTGAGGAGAGGTTAGTAGGGTATCTACTCTTTCTCCCGGCAGGAGCCATCCTGGTGGCAGTAGTTCTCTGGCCTCTTATTTGGGCTTTCATTACCGGTTTTACCACCTATACCTTTGTCTTTCCCAGATGGGATTCCTTTGTCTGGTTTGATAATTTCTTGGACGCACTGGAGGATAAGTATTTTCTCAATTCACTTTATGTGATTGGTAAGTTTGTGGTTTCTGTGGTTTTTCTGGAGTTTTCCTTAGGGTTTATCATTGCTTTTCTTCTCAGTCGCGACATCAAATTTAAGGTTGTTTTTTATACCATTTTGACCATTCCTATGGTAATGGCTCCGGTAGCTGTAGCTCTTATGTGGAGAATGTTCCTTCATACAGAACTGGGTATAGCTAATTACCTGATTAGACTGATAGGTCTTAGACCAGTTAACTGGTTGGGTTCATCAAAAATTGCTTTCTGGACAGTGTTAATGGTCGACATCTGGCATCAGATTTCCTTTATGATTCTAATTTTACTGGCCGGGCTGGTTTCCCTTCCCAGGGAGCCTTATGAGGCCGCAGCAATTGATGGAGCCTCGGGGTTACAGCGACTCATTTATATCACTTTTCCTCTGATGAAACCGGTGATTGTGATAGTCCTTCTCATTCGAACTATTTTTGCTTTCAAAACCTTTGATCTTATCTATGTTCTTACGCGGGGAGGGCCAGGGATAAGTACTGATGTTATTAGCTATTATATTTATAGAGTGACTTTTTCCTCGCTTAATTTAGCCGGAGGATGTGCCCAGGCTTACTTATTCCTGGGGATTATTATGACTGTGGTTATCTTTTTGTTTAGAGCAATGAAGGGAACCCAGGTCTAGCTGATAGAGGTTGGGTAAGGGTAAATTAGTCACTGTGAGTGTTTGAAGGAGGAAACGGGGATGGGACGGATTTCTTCATCTATGCATACAAGAAAGAAAGTGGCTGATTTCTTGACCTATTTAATGCTTATCATTTTTTCTTCAGGGGTTATTCTTCCCGTGCTCTGGATTCTCAGGACTTCTCTGGCTACCAAAGGGATTATCTTCAAGATACCCCCGGAGTGGATTTTCAGGCCAATTATGGAGAACTATACCTGGCTTTTCACCCGACTTAACTTTCTTCTCTATATGAGAAATAGTCTTATCGTGGCTTTAACTTCTACTTTTTTGGCGGTACCGGTTGCTTTTATAGCCGCTTATGCTTTTAGTCGCTTTAACACTGGTGGGAAGCTTCTGCAGTTCGGAACTCTGGGCTCTCAGATGCTTCCACCCATCGTTCTTGTTCTCCCTATCTTTGTTATTTTTAGAGATTGGGGTTTGCAGAATAATTTATGGTCGCTTATACTTGTTTATCTTTCTTTTAACGTACCTTTTTTAATCTGGTTATTGATGGGATTCCTGGAAGGAATACCTCTGGAACTGGAGGAGGCCGCCCTGATAGACGGTGCCTCCCGGATGACGGTAATTTTCCGGATCGTCTTTCCTCTTGCCTCACCTGGAATTATGGCTTCGTTCGTTTTGGGTTTTATTCTCTGCTGGAATGAGTTTCTCTTCGGTTTGATTCTGGTAGCCCAGGAAGCTAGCACTATTCCCGTGAAATTGGCAGCTCTGCAGACAGAAATAGGCACCCTGTGGGGACCTTTATCAGCAGGCGTCTGTCTGGGTATTCTTCCTATGATTGTTCTTTCTTTAACTGTCCAGAAATATCTGGTTCGGGGATTGACTTTTGGGGCCATTAAATGAGAGGTCGACTCTTTCAGTTTTACTGACCATTCTTCAAAGAAGACAAATGACCAGAATAAAGCTCGGGATAATGAACTGCCGATGGGAACCTATGCCTTTGAGACGAGAACTTCACTTCCGTAGGATTTGCCTCGAGCAGGACCCGAACTCTTCCAGTGGCCTGCCAGCGACTGATGACCGAATACGGAATAGTCTGGGGACAGGTAATGACGACGGGAATAATCCTGGTGGCACCGATCCTTTTTCTGGGGATAGTGATCCGGAAATACCTGGTGAGAGGACTTACCATGGGAGCAATTAGGTAATCGTCGCTAGTATTTGACCATAGTATACGGATTTGATAAAATAGTCCTGAAAAAGGTAAGTATTCAGTAAATCCCGTCATTTTTGGTAGTCGCAGGCTTTAGCCTGCGCACCCTACTAAAGGGTGCGGCTACCCTGAAAATCCAATGTGACACGGCGTTTACTGAGCATTTACGATAAAAGAGAGGTAAAATAAATTTGAGAGGAGGCGAGAGAAGGATTGGTTCAAAACAACCAACGCAGCAACGAGATAAGGAGGAGGTATAAAAGATGAGAAAATTAAAGTGGGTAGCGTTAATATTGACAGGAGGTCTTTTGTTAAGTGGAGCAAATGTGGCACTGGCAGAACCGCCCTCGGCCGAGCATCTCTATGGGTGGTATCCTGGAGTAACTCTAACCGTAGCGGTACTTTCTGGAGTACACCCCGTACCCTGGAAGGATGCCGCCAAGGACTTCAAGAACTTGACTGACGTGGATATTGAAGTTGTTGAGTTCTCCTTCTCCGCTATTTACGACAAATTTATGACCGAGGCCGTCTCTCATTCGGGCGCTTTTGACATTATGGAAGTCTGTAACATGTGGGTTCCGGACTTTAAAGCTGGGAACTTCATCCTACCCTTGGATGACTACATTGCCAAGTGGGATCCCAATCTGGAGGATATAGCCGAACCAGTTAAGAAACTTATGAAATATGGAGAAAGCTATTGGTCCATATTGCTAGACGGTGACGTATTTCTCTTGCACCACCGAAAGGATCTATTTGAAAATCCCACGCTCAAATCTGAATTCAAGACCAAATACGGATATGAATTGAAGCCTCCTGAAACCTGGGATCAATATCGTGACATGGCCGAATTCTTTACCAGAGACACCGATGGTGATGGCCAGATCGACTTGTGGGGTAATGTTCTAATGCTAATGAGAGTTCACGTACCATTTACTTTTGTTCAGCTGCTTAGATCATACGGGGTTGACTATTTTGATCCCGAGACTATGGAGCCTCAGATCAATACTCCCCGAGCGGTTGAGGCGCTGGAGATGCTCAAAGAACTGGTAGAATATATGCCACCCGGTGCTCGAGGTTGGGGTTATACGGAAGTTAGAGATGCCTGGCTGCGGGGTGACGTAGCTTTGATGCTCCAGTGGAACGAGCTTTGCTACGAGCTTCTGGAGGATTCAAAGGTGAAGGGTAAGACCGGATATGGGATGGTACCAGGTACCATCATTGATGGTAAACTGCACCGAGCGAGTCTTCAGGCCTGGGGATGGACCGGGGTCATTTCAGCCGATTCTCGGAATAAGGAGGCAGCCTATCAATTTCTGAGGTATGCGACTTCTCCTCAAATAATGGCCAATGTTTTCCACCGGGGGTATTTCGGGTACGAGCCCTGGAGGGAGTCTGAATTCACCAATCCCAGGTTAATCGGCTTTACTGCGGCCTCTCCTATGTGGTTAAAAGCGATAGGGGACAATATGGCAGTGGGAGTCCCCGATCTCCATATTCCAGGAGGATTTGGTTACTATGATGTCTTAGCTATTGAAGTAGGAGAAGTGTTGGCAGGAAAGAAATCAGCCAAAGAAGGATTAGATGCCGCAGCAAAAGAGTGGAACAAGATCACTAAGAAGCGAGGCGTAAAAGCCCAAAAGGAAGCCTATCGGGAAATGTTAGGCCTGTGAGGGGAATAGAGGTAAGGTGAATAGCCAAGTAAGTCTAAATTCGTAGGTAAGTAGTCAACTGTCATTGCAACAGCCGCTAAGTAGGATGCGTGGATAAGCAAAAGGGGTAAGACTTATCGGGAAATGGAAACCGGGATAGTCTTACCCCTTAACTGAATTTAAATATGGTTAAAAAGCAAATCTTAAAGCAAGTGGTGCACAGGATAAAGTATAAAAAGAAGAAATATATTCACTTCTGGTTTCTCCTGCCTTGCTTTGTGGTAGTATTTTTTCTGATAATATTTCCTTTGCTTTACTCCCTCCATCTGAGTTTTTTCTCCTGGAACTTAACCACGGCGTATTTGGGCAAAAAGTTCGTAGGCCTGGAAAACTTCCGGTCAATTTTTCTGGAGGATGCTAGATTCTGGAGAACGTTAGAAAATACATTGATAATGGTAAGTTTAGCCGTTGGTATGGAATTTGGTGCAGGTCTTGGATTGGCTCTATTACTGATAAGACAAATCGCCGGCAGAAAGCTATTTTCTGTTCTTTTCTTAATTCCCATGATGGTAGTCCCGGTGGTAGTAGGGATGGTGTGGAGACTGCTTTACCATACCAGTTACGGTTTGGTGAATTTCTTTTTGAGATTGTGTCGAATAAGCTCAGGAGTTGACTGGCTGGGAGATGCCTCAGCAGCCGTTTTTGCCATTATCATCGCTGACATCTGGCAGTGGACACCTCTTATGTTTCTCATATTACTAGGAGGGCTATTGTCCCTTCCCAAAGAACCCTACGAGGCAGCACAATTAGACGGGGCATCAGCCACCCAAATATTCCGGTACGTAACGGTGCCCCTACTCAAATCGATTATGGCGATTGCTCTTCTCCTCCGAACCATAGATGCTTTCAAAATGTTTGACAAAATATGGATGCTCACCCAGGGTGGCCCGGGTCTAGCCACGGAAAATACTCCCTTGTATATATATTATAAGGCCTTCAGATATTTCGATATGGGATACGCCGCAGCTTTGTCTTACATTCTCCTTCTTATAGTTTCGGTAATTGCTACATTTTTGCTGAGGTCATTATTTGTTTCCACTGAGTGAATTGTGATTTTGAATAACTTAAAGTAATCAGGAGCCTGTAATGCTGGTCAGTCAGAAAGTAAAGCGGACGGCCATAAAGGTAATAAATTATGGGGTTATCATTATCCTGGTGAGTATAGTCCTTCTTCCTATCTTTTGGCTAATTGTAACTTCTTTCAAGCATACTGTAGAGATTACTGCTCGAACACCCTCCTTCATACCAAAGACGCCTACTCTGATGAACTACGTAGGAGTATTTTCCCCTGAAGTCGGATCTTTATATAAAACCAAGGGTGTTGCCCGAGAATTTTTGAGTGTTAGCGGTTGGATGGGAATTAAAAACAGTTTAGTTGTTACCTTATTTTCCACAGTCTTAGCTATTGTTATCGCCTTGCTGGCGGCCTATGCTTTCTCCAGACTAAGATTCAAAGGAAGAGATGGATTGGCCTTTTGGCTTCTCTCCACCCGGATGTTTCCCCCGGCAGCCATTATTCTGCCAATTTTCCTCATGATGAACCGGCTGCGTCTGGTTGATACTCAACTGGCCTTAATCATAGCCTATCTAGTCTTCAACCTGCCTTTCGCCGTTTGGATGTTAAGAGGATTTTTTATGGAGATTCCTAAAGAATTGGATGAATGTGCTATGGTAGATGGGTGTGGTCATCTGGGAGCGCTGGGGAGGATTCTTTTGCCGCTCCTTATTCCCGGAATAATCGTTACGGCAATTTTTTGCTTCATTTTTTCCTGGAATGAGTTTTTATTTGCCGTGATTCTTACCCGTATTAAGGCTCAGACCTTTCCGGTGCAAATCTCAGCTTTTCTGGGAGTAAAGGGGATCCAGTGGGGTCCAATGTCAGCATTTGGAGTTGTCGGATCCATGCCCTCATTGGTGCTGGCCATCTTCGCGCAAAGATACCTGGTAAGAGGACTTACCTATGGTGCGGTGAAAGAATAAAGTAAACCCCGTTAGAGACAGTTTCTAACAAGACGGGCGGACCGAGCCTTTTTTCTAACGGGGTAAATTTGGACAATGTTAAAAAAATTTGAGTGAAAAATCAAAAAAGAGGAGACTTAATCATGAGATCAACAAAGGAAAAAGTGATCAGTTACATCGATGAAAAGAAGGAAGAAATAATTGATTTCCTCTGTCAGTTTATCGGGTTTAAATCCATAAATCCGGGTATTCCAGGAAAAGGTGAGGAACTTGAGGCTCAAAAGTGGGTACGGGAGCGATTCAAAGAGTTTGGTTTGGATAAGGTTGATCTCTGGGCAGTTGATGAGGAGAAGAAAAGACCCAATGTGGTGGGGACTGTTAAAGGAAGAGGTAAAGGTAAGGCTTTAATCTACAATGGGCACTGTGATGTTGTTCCGGTAGGTGAGAATGAGCTGAAACGCTGGACCAAAGATCCCTGGAAGGCTCTGGTAGAGAATGGTCGGGTTTATGGCCGGGGGGCAAGTGATATGAAAGGGGGATTAACCTCCATGTTCTGGGCGGCCAAAACATTAATAGATAATGATATCCATCTTGAGGGGGACCTTTATGTGGAATCGGTGGTAGGTGAGGAATCGGTGGAAGGAAGAACAATCGGGGCCAAGGCCACTGTAGATCGAGGTTATAGAGCCCCCTTTGCTGTAGTCTCAGAGCCTACCAATTGTGAAATCCATGTAAAATCACCAGGGGTCTTCTTCTTCGAGCTCATCGTTGAGGGGAAGGAGGCTCATACCAGCGCCCGGAACCAGGTTATTTTCCCCCAGCGCTATGGTATTCCCTGTGGAAAGGAAGTGGGGGTAGATGCAATTGCCAAAGCTATCCCCTTTATTGAGCTTTTTCAAAAACTTGAGGTTCAGTTGAATCAAAGATGGAGGGATAAAATCCTGGGAGGAGGGGGATATCCTCATCCTGAAGATCAGCAAGGTATAGGACTTTTTACCATTAATCCTTCTTTTATTGAAGGAGGAACCTACCTTGGTTCGGTTCCCGGATACTGTAAGATTACTTATTGTGTCTGGTATCCGGATTGGTTAACCGATGAGGAGGTCTGGAAAGAGCTCAAACAACACGTTGATGCTCTTGCCTCAACTGATGACTGGCTCAGGGAAAATCCGCCAAAATTCAATGCTCCCATCCTGCAACGCTGGGAACCTATGAAAGAAGTACCGGTGGATCATCCAGGGGTAAAGAGCCTCTCAGCATCTTATAGAGAGGTATCTGGTAAAGAGGCTATAATCAGCGGATTTAAAGCAGTGGCAGATCCGACCTTTCTCTCCCAGGCCGGTATTCCAACTGTTCTTTTTGGACCAGGGAGTCTTGGATCAGGAATTCACGGCCCTGATGAGTATGTTCCTATAGAACAGGTAATTCAATGCGCCAAGGCGTTTACCTTTATGGCTATGGATTGGTGTGGATATACCGGTTAGTCAATTAAAAAGGTTCAATGCGAACTAGAGGGGGAAAAAGATGATGTTACCTGATAAGATAGCTATAGTTACCGGAGCAAGCAAAGGAATAGGCAGGGCTATTGCTTTACGCTTGGCAAAAGAAAGGGCAAACATTGTTATAGCTGATGTTGACAAAGATGAAGGAGAAAAAGTTGCTCAAATGATAAGAGAGATGGGCAGGGACTGTCTTGCGGTAAAATGTGATGTGAGCAATGTTCAAGAAGTTGAAGACATGGTGGAAAAGACTATGCAAAAGTTTGGCCGTATAGATATTCTGGTTAACAATGCCGGGGTCTCTTCTATGGCTCCCATGGTTGAGCTTGAAGAAAAAGACTGGAATTTCAACATGGATATAAATGCCAAAGGACAATTCTTATGTAGTAGGGCCGTGGCAAAACATATGATCAAACAGAGATCCGGTAAGATCATCAACAACGCTTCTCTGGCTGCCAAAAGAGGGGCTCGCTTTTTGGCCCACTACAGTGCCTCCAAATTTGCCGTCTTAGGCCTTACCTATACCATGGCTATTGAACTTGCCCCTTATAACATCACGGTGAATGCCGTCTGTCCAGGTATTGTTGAAACAGATATGATCAGAAGGGAATGGAAATGGGAAGGGGATATACGAGGAATGACACCCGATGAGGTGAGAAATGAGGTTCTGGGTGAAATTCTTCTGGGCCGGCTCTGTCAGCCCGAAGATGTTGCCGGAGCGGTAGCCTTCTTAGCCTCAAAAGATGCAGATTACCTCACCGGTCAGTCTATCAATGTAAATGGTGGAATGGAGAGTCACTAATGGCTAAGAGGAGAAGGATAGTTGACCTTTCTCATACCCTTCTCCCGGGAAAGGAGGAATACAGACTCGAGGTCAAAAACAAGTTTGTAGACGAGTTTCTACCCGCATACCGCCGCTGCCAAGGAGACTGGTACATAATGAGTGAGGTTATTATGTGGTCTCATGTGGGAACCCATCTTGAAGCACCTTTCCACTGCCTCAGAGATGGTAAGGATGTCTCCGAGATCCCTCTTTCCAGATTAATAGGTGAGGCAACAGTTTTAGACTTTTCTCATAAAAAAACCAACCAACCAATTAAAAGGGAAGAGTTTAAAGAGGTGGGAAAAGATGTAAAGGAAAAAGATATTGTAATCATAAAGACCGGGCTTGATAGGTTCTATCGTACTCCTAAAGCGCATGATCGTCCCTATCTTTCTCTGGAAGCTGTAAAATGGCTGGTTGAGAAAAAGATAGCCTGCCTTGCCACCGATGCCTCAGGTTTTGAGATAAGAGGTGTTAATGGTCAGCCTAACCATCGACTTTTATTCCAGAGTGACATTCCAGTAATTGAACATTTGACTAACCTTGATAAGCTAACAAAAAAAAGATTCTTTTTCATAGCACTGCCCTGGAAAGTTAAGGGTCTGGACTCCTCTCCCGTGAGGGTGATTGGTATTGAGGATTAAAAAATGGATGAATGGATCACCAAAGCGAAAACTATTCCAAAAGAGAAACTTTTACAGTTGTATGGCTGTATGTACAGAATACGCCGTTTTGAGGAGAAACTCTATCTTATGTTTCTATCAGGAGAAGTACCGGGAACCATACACCAGAGTAATGGCCAGGAAGCTGTAGCAGCAGGAGTTTGTGAGAATTTAGATGAGAATGATCTCATAACCAGCACCCATCGGGGGCATGGTCATTGTATAGCCAAAGGTATTCCCCTGGATGAAATGCTGGCTGAGATTCTGGGAAAAAAGACAGGCTGCTCCCGGGGAGTTGGTGGCACTATGCACCTTTACCATCGAGAAAAAGGAATCTTTGGAACAACTGGTATTGTTGGATCAGGTGTTCCTGTAGCTGTCGGCCTTGCCCTGGGTATAAAATACAAGAAGGATAAAAGAGTAGTTGTATCCTTTTTCGGAGAGGCAGCTATAAACCAGGGATCCTTTCATGAGGCGATAAATTTAGCCTCCATCTGGGATCTTCCAGTTATATTTATTTGTGAGAACAACAAATACGCCGTTTCAACTCCAATTGATGAGGTATCTCGCATAACTAATCTCTCAGAGCGAGCTAAAAGTTATGGTATCCCGGCAGTCACCATTGATGGAAATAATGTGATTGAAGTATATCTTACCACTAAGAAAGCGGTTGAGAGAGCAAGGAATAACCTGGGTCCAACTTTTATAGAGTGTAAAACTTATCGCTACAAAGGACATTCACGTTCTGATCCTGCCATTTATCGGTCTAAAGAGGAGTTAAATTTCTGGCTAAAAAGGGATCCCATACCAAGATTAAGAAACTGGATTATTGAAGGGCAAATAGCAGACGAAGACAAATTGGGAGAAATTGGTAGTAAAGTAGAAATCGAGATGAACCAGGCTGTAGAATTTGCCAGTAAAAGCCCAAAAGTTGATCCAGAGGAAATTAGCGGATATCTTTTCGCCTAATAGTGTAAAATGAGAACTACAACCATTGCAGAGGCTCTACGTGAAGGGTTAGCCGAGGAGATGAGAAAAGATGCGGATGTTTTGCTGATAGGTGAGAATATAGGGCTTTTTGGTGGTTCTTTTCAGGTAACAAAAGGTTTAATAGATGAGTTTGGTTCTGAAAGAGTAAGGGAAACTCCTGTATCTGAAGCAGCAATAATAGGTGCAGCAGTTGGTGCAGCTCTTATAGGACTTCGTCCTGTTGCTGAGATAATGTATATGGACTTTATTGCCTGCTGTATGGATCAGGTAGTTAATCAAGCTGCGAAGATAAGGTTTCTCTCGGGTGGGAAATTAAAAGTTCCCCTTGTAATAAGGACTGCCCTGGGTGCAAATACTCACGGAGCTCACCATGCCCAATGTCTGGAAGCCTGGTTTATGCATACTCCAGGTTTAAAGGTCGTTTTTCCCTCTACTCCCCATGAGGCCAAGGGTCTTCTAAAATCGGCAATAAGGGATGAGAATCCGGTGATTTTTCTGGAGCACAAACTTCTCTATGGGAGGAAAAAGTCATATTTTCCCGCTGGTGATAACTTTGAAAGAATGCGCAGTCTTTTTGATATTCCCAAAGAGGAATATCTCATCCCCTTAGGAAAAGCAGATATAAAAAGGAAGGGGAAAGATATAACTATAGTTGCTACCGGAATTATGGTACATAAAGCTTTACTTGCAGCAGAAAGACTCAGCAGGGAAGGCATCCAGGCCGAAATAATTGACCTCAGGTGTCTGGTTCCTCTTGATAGAGAGACAGTTATAAATTCGGTTAGAAAGACAGAAAAAGCTCTTGTGGTGAGCGAGGACCACCTTACAGGAGGGGTTGCCTCTGAAATTTCGGCTATAATTCATGAGGAAGCTTTTGATTACCTTGATGCACCGGTGGAAAGGATAGCCGCTCTTGACATTCCTGTTCCTTTTTCTCCTGCAGCAGAGGATTACACTATACCAAATGAGGAAAGAATATATACTGCGGTGAAAAAGTTTTTTGAGAGAGACTAGGTTGAAAAATGTTGTGGTTGTGGGAAGTGTAAATGTTGATATTTTTTTGAAAGTCCCCCGGATGCCTCGACTGGGTGAAACCATCCTCGGGGATGGATTCTACTGGCATATAGGAGGAAAGGGAGCAAATCAGGCTGTGGGAGTTGCGAGGTTAGATGTCCCGGTCTATTTTGTAGGCAGAGTGGGAAATGACCCTTTCCAGCAAAGAATTGTAGATCAGCTTAAAAGAGAAGGTGTAAATACCGAATTTGTGGTGCAGGATGAGGAAAATCCTTCAGGAATGGCAGTAATCCTGGTAGATAAAGAAGGTAGAAACTGCATTACCGTTATTGGGGGTGCAAACCGGAATCTTTCCCCAAAGGATGTGAAAGAGGCAAGAAAAGTTGTCCTGAAGGCAGATGTTCTTCTTTTACAACTGGAGATTCCCTTAGAAACTGTGGAATACGCTCTCAGGCTCGCCAGAGAAGCCGGGGTCTGCACTGTTCTTAATCCAGCACCTGCCAACATTTTAAATCCCGGGATTCTTTCCAATACTGAGATTCTGGTACCTAACAGGGATGAGGCAGAGAAACTAAGCGGCGTAAAGATCAGCTCCCTCCAGGAAGCAAAAAAGGCCGGTACCCTGGTCTTAGGCAAGGGAGTTAAAGCTGTAGTGTTAACCCTAGGTGAAGAAGGAGCCCTTTTGTTGACCGGAGAAAAAATCCATCATTTTTACGGGATTCCAGTTAAGCCTCTTGATACCACGGGAGCCGGAGATTCTTTTATAGCAGCACTTGCAACAGCTTTAATACAGGGTAAAGACCTGGAGAAGGCTGTTGGATACGCAAATTACGCAGCCTCCCTTTCGGTCACGAAACCCGGGGCACAGGCTTCTCTTCCTCGTAAAGAAGAGGTGGAAGATTTCATCGCCCAGCACGCTATGACTGCTTAATTACAAAAAAATAGGTGGGATAGCTAAGTTTAGTGAAAAGCCCAGAGTAATTGAGGCAAGTAATCGTCCAAAATGGAAAGTCACTAAAAGATAGTCAGGGAAATAATCTCCTTCTTCTCTTCAGAAAGACTACTACTCCGATAACTAGAGGAAAAATAGAAAGGGCGTATAATAATCGGGAGTTTTCTTTTCTCACCAGCCTTACCTCTCTTTTTCCCCCTTTAAAAAATCCCCCCGTCTTTTTCTCTAAGTTAATCTGATAACCTGTGTTTTCTAGCGTGGGGGATAGATCAAGTTTATATCCTTCGAAGGTTGGTTTTTCATAAGGTTGCTTTTCTTGGTCGTATTCAATAATGTCATATCCCAGGGTGGCACCGGGTATTTGTTTTACCGAATAAGGAAGTCTTTTCACCCTCTGAAGCACCTCCTTACCTTTCAGAAAGAGAAGAGTTACGTCCTTAATGGGAGCAATATGAACCCATCTCCACCTCTCCACCCTTCCCGGATTCTGAGGATCCTCCAGTTTGTTGTAGTAAAGCTCATTATACTCGTCCTGAGTGAAGGGGTTAAAGTAAAGAGTATTCTTTCCAGCGGCATAAATTATTCTTGCCGGATCATCGCAGGGCTCTCTCATGGTCCATCTATTTCCCGGTATTATTTCATAGCCGGTTCCTCCTGTTCTTCTGGAGGTGAAGACCACCAGATTCTTCTGGCTGTCCTGAATTATGGTCCCATCTTCTGCTCTTATCCTTATCCGGTAGGTGCCCACCGGTAGGTTAATGATATAGTCTTGGCGAGGTTCAGTGGTATAGAATTTGGGTCCCTCAGGTGGCTTGGGCTCTTTAGGAATGCTTTTTTCTATTTCCTCGCTGGTAAATTCTTCTCCCGCCTCTCTTCTCTTCTTTATCTCTTCAAGAAACTCATCCATCTTTTTGCGGTGTTCAATTCGGGCCTTATAAAACTCACTGATTTTCTGGTAATATTCGTCGATAGCTTTCTTATACTTCTCATAGTAGGTACGAGCCTCTTCATCTATGGAAAGTACGCTGGTCTCTCCCCAATAGCCTTCAGGATAATAGAGTGAATTATCCCGTGGTTTCAAGGATTTGAGGAGTTTTCCCTCCTTCAGAATCTCTAAAGTACCCACTACCTCTTCATTTAAGGTCTGGAACCCGGCCATAAATTTTGCCGTAATAGGCCAGAAATAAACTAAAGTTGTGCGAGCAAAAATGGCGCTATTTTTGTTAGCTATAAGATAGATAGTGTCCTCTGTCTGAGGAGTGAAAGCACCTCCGTACCCTTTTCCGTTATAAACATTTAAGCTGTAAACGAGTTGTTCGCTCATCATTGGAGCTTGAGCCATAGAGGTGGCCTGCAGGTAAAGCAGAAGACCGAAAAACACTCCCCAAAAGATAACGATTTTTCTCATCCCCTTACCCCCTTCCTTTTAAGGATGAATATGGAAAGAATTATCAAGACGACCGAATAAATTATAGAGTAAAGTATACTCATTCCATAGAGCCAAATGCTTCCCACATTAACCGCATCCATTCCCCGGCTTAGATAAGACAGGGGAGAGATCCACCATACTGCTTGATAGATAATGGAAACGGCTCCCCCAATGTAGGAGAGGAAAGCAGGCATCTCCTCAGTGGAGAGACTGAGCAGTAGTCCCTGTCCAAAATAGAGGGCCCAGAGAGCCCCGAATACTCCCACCACCCAGAGAATAGAATCTCTCACTCTACTGGTGAGAGAAGATATAAATAAGCCAAAGCTTATCCAGCAGGACACCAGAAAAATGGAGAGAAAAATAGCTTTGACCAAACCAAGGGAAAAACCGAGGTTGGTTAAGCCAGAGACTCCCCAGAAATAGGCGAAAAAGAAGACCACAATGATGAGGTAGGTTAGCATCTCCTTAAGATACTTTGAAAAAATGAAAGCTGAGGAGTTGACAGGCCCATAAAATAGAATTTCCAGAGTTCCCTGATCCCTTTCCCGAGACACGGAAACCGAGGAGAGTATGGTTAAATAGAAAGATATAATGATCACGGAAGGAAAGAAAAGGAAGCTACTTAAGGGGTCAGGAGAAATCCGAATATTATTTTCCCTGATACCTCCCAGATATCTTCCCAGAAAAAAAGAAGAAAGTAAGAAGGAGATAACAGTTACTACATAGATCCCCCATCCATGTAAGGCGGAAACAAGATCTCTTCTGGTCAGAACCTTAATCGTCTTAGTTGATAAGAAACCTTTCTCTTTACTCACTCTATTCCTCCGGGTAAAGCTTTACATCGTCAACTGTATCCTCGAAGTCTCCCTGAGGCGTATGAAGAACGACATCAAGAATACCGTATTTTTCAATTTCGAGATGTTCGCCGATCTTTTCCCAGGGGACTATACCCTTGTTTTTGGCTAGAAAAGCTTGCGAGTCCCAGAAAAGCTCTATGGGACCACTGAACAACTCTTTCCCGCGGGTATAGTTCTCCTCGTCACCCAACCTCAGGTATAGCTTTCCCTCCAGATTCAAGGAAAGACGGGGAAATTTTGTTATCCCTTCTTCCTTGCTATCGGTAAATCTTATCTCCAACTGAATCCCTTTTCCCTGGGATTCGGTAAAAACAATAATACCTTGTAGATCGGGAATTTTTTCCCCTTTCAGGGAAACGTCCAGGACATTCTCTCCCTTTTTCACTTTGATTTCTTTGCTGAAGACATAGTAATTGGGAGCTGTGGCCTTAAAGATGTGAGACCCGGGTTTGATCCCGGTAAAACGGTAAGTTTTGCCCATGTACTTGGTGGTAGATTTGCCATCAAGAACAATATTTACTTCCCATACGGGATCTTCGCTTAGGGCATCCACTATCTTTCCTTTCACTGTACCGTATTTTTCGCTCCTCAGGTTAAAGCCAACAACCAAAGCCACCAGGGCTATGAGGCCTACTATCACGTAGAGGATGGATCTCTTCATTCAGTCACCTCCTCCAGGGGAGCAAGTAAGGAAATATTCTTCTGGGTGATGGTAATGAAAGCTTCTTCCAGGCTCATCTCTTTGACCTTTATACCCAGAACAATTCCCCCCTGGCGGGAGATAGTCTCCGAGATTGGGGCTCGATAGTCCTGATCTGATTTTACCCTTAAGGTTAAGAGATTCTCTCGTTGTTTTATGCCCTGGATAAAATCAAAAGAAGAGAGAGCTTTCGTAATTTCTTCTTTCGCCTGAGAGAGTTCTATTTCGAGTTCCACAGTTTTGGACAGTTTCTTTCTCAAATTTTCCATAGTATCTTCAGCCAAAAGCTTTCCCTCATTTATAATGGCCACCTCCCTACAGAGTTTTTCTACCTCGGATAATAAGTGAGAGGAAATAAATATGGTCCTGCCCTTTTTATTTTCTTTTTCAATGAGGTTCCTAATCTGCTTTATTCCCGTAGGATCAAGTCCAGACACCGGCTCGTCAAGAAGGAGAAGCTCCGGATCATGCAGGAGGGCCCTGGCAAAGCCGAGCTTTTGCTGCATACCCCGAGAAAAAGCTCCCAATTTTCTATTTTTTACCTCAAGTAGGCTCACTGACTTCAGGAGCTGATCTATTTTTTTCTTTTTATCTTTTACTCCATAAAGATCGGCAAAGAAATCAAGATACTCTCCGGCCGCCATCTCCTTATAAAGGTACTGTTTTTCCGAAACTACTCCAATTCTTCCTTTAAGGGAGAGAAAGTTCTTAGTTAGCTCTTCCTCAAGAAGGTAAATCCTGCCGCGGGTTGGTCTTAAGATGCCTAAAAGCATTAAAATAGTGGTAGTTTTGCCCGCTCCGTTAGGGCCTAAGAAGCCGTAAATCTCACCTTCCTTTACGTCAAGGTTGAGATTATCAACTGCCTTGAATCCGTCATATTCTTTGGTCAAGTTCTCCGTTCTAATCATTCCTTCCTCCCTAAAAATGAAAGAGAAAATTTTCTAGGTATGATTTATAACATAACCACTATTTTTTGTCAACTAAAGAGAGAGAAGCATCCAAATTTGGACTAGCGGTCCATATCGGCGGCATGCATGTGTCTGGCCGATCTTAAGAAGTAGACCAGACCAGTGACGATGGCGTGGATCAACATAGCCAATAATGAATAGATAGGCTGGCCAATGAGTATTCCCACCAGTATATAAACGGTATAAATATTTCTTCTTCCATCAAAACGTCTGAATGCTCGATCGAATGGACTATAATCTGCCAGGGGAACCCCCATAACAGCTCGAAATTGCATGCTACAATGGCGATTGAAGCTATCAAAGAGGATTATTGCCAGGCAGAGCTGTAAAGGTAGGAAGGATCGGCTGATGGTAAAAATGGCCCAGGAGAAAGCTATATACCAGGACTGCTCATAAAGAGTATCGAGTGAGTGTTCAAGATTGCCGATGTGGGTAAATAGACCCTTTGCCCGCGCTTGTTTTCCATCGAGGCCATCCATGATGTTCACTACAAAAATAAGAAGGGAAGCAATGAGAAGATATCCTTTAAAGAAGAGAAATGTTATAAAAAAGGCAAGGATATTGGTAAATATGGTCAGTTGATTGGGTGTTAAGGGAAGTTCCGAAAGATAGTAGGTAATTCGGTTCTCAATAGGCCGGTGGACATACCAGGCCATCACGTCAAGGGTTCTTTTCTGGGTTCCCGTAACAAGTCTTTTCTTCGCCTCCTTTAAATCCTGCGCGGAGTTTATTCTCCCGCAGAAAGGTTTAACCTTCCGACGCAGTTCTGAATCATAAGAGGCGGCTTCGGATAAATCGAGGCAGCTCACATCCTGCTGAGAGAGCACCCGATTAAGGGAGACTGGCCAATCAGTGAGGTTTACACCCTGATCCTCTAACAGAGAGAGAATTCTGCGGTTACAGAGAGCTACTCCGGTATAGATTTTGTTCCAACTTTTTAAATCTTTTCCGATCCTCTGGATTTGTCCGTCCTCACAGAGAATTCTGGGAGACCCGCCGCCGCTGTTTTCATCCGACTGACTATCGCAGCAAAGGGCGACTTTCTTATAGTCTAAAAGAATCCTGAGAAGGCCAATTTCGAAGACACAGTCGCCGTCAATGAGAAGGAAGAGATCGGACTCCATCCCTTGGGACAGAGAGAAGAGAGCCTGAGACCATCCTTCTTTCCTTACGAAATCTAGTCTCATCCCCAATTTTCTTCCATTTCTTATCTCTTTTTCTATCTCAGGGATATGGCTCTCCCCCAGAACAATAACATCCCTGATCCCCACCGTCCTGAGAAGATAGAAATCTCTTTTTAATAGGGAACCACCGCACAGCTTAGGGAGAATTTTGGGAGGGGTATCTTTAGATTCTAATCCTTTTCCTGCAGCAATGATTATCGCCTTCATTCCCTTTTGCTGAGAAGCTTTCTTGCCTTTGCCATATCTTTCGGTGTATCTACATCCAACCAGAGTGCACCGCGGATATCAAAGAAATCTAGCTTAAATCTCTCGGCAAATTTCTCCTTGGCGTCATCCCATTCCTCTTTCCCTTCCCCGATTGTCTCCTCCAAAATGGGAAATATCTTTCTTGAACACAAAAACATTCCACAGTCCAAACCATTAAACTCAGTTAAACCTTTGCCTATCTTTTGAATCTTACCATCCTGAACCAACACCTTCGTAGCGTCTCCAAGATCAGCAAACCTTGGCTGAGAATCAATTACACAGACCAGATCCCCAGAACAGAATAACAGATTGAAGAATAGATTGGAGTCATAGATATGATCGACCATGCTTAAGAAAAAACGATCTCCCACATAATCTTGAGTTAAGAGAACGGAAAGTCCATTGCCTCGATGAAACTCTCTGTTTTCTACCCAGGTAATCTTATAGTCTTGAATAATGGGCATGTTGCCTACGTGTCCCTTGATTTTGTCAGCCTGATACCCAACTACTATCACCAGTTCCTGTACATTCAAGTCAGCAAAGGTGAGAATCGTCCTTTCCAGGAGTGAGAGACCATTTATTATCACCAGAGGCTTGGGGATCTTTAATTTGATTCTCGTCCCTTCACCGGCTGCTAGAACTACCGCCTTCATATTCTTATTTTTTACCATTATTTTTTCATCACCTCCTAAATCCTTATCCAACTAAATCTTACTCCCTTCTCAGGATTTTCCAGACAAATTCTTGGCCTCTTTAACGGCCATTGTAGCTAAAAGGCTTTACATCTCATTTTACGGGAATTGTCAGTGCTGTCAAATTGACGATTATTACTGGCTTTGCGCATCATTATGAAAAAAACATCTGCCTGGTAATGAAGGGGGAGAAAAGACAAAACTCTAAGCCCATTGGGAGAGTCTTCTTTCCTATAGATAATCAAGCGGACGGAGCCGAAAAGTGGCAGACCCACCACTAGTCACCAACCCCTGGTTTTTTGGCTGCCTGATAGGCCTTTATAAATGAATCGGAATAGATATGCTCACCCTTTATTAATTCTGCAGTAATGGCAGCATTGACTAGTTCGGTGTCGGTGACATCACAGATAGCTGCATCTAATCCTGCTTCTATAGCCATTACCAGGAAAGTTCTATTGATTAATCTTGATTCTATAGTCTGAGAGGAAATATTGCTAAGTCCCACTCCTATATGGGGCGGTGGGTCAGAAAGGAGTTTAAACTGACGAATAGCCTCGAGAACATTAGCGGCCTGAGGTTGAAGAAACTTCAGAGGCATAATTACTGGATCCAAAAAGAGTCTTTCCGGTGGCAAGCCTTTCTCTACGGCATGGGTAAAGATCTTCGCCGCTAGTTCCACCCTTCTATTTACGTCCTGAGGGCTGCCCTTCTCATCCATACAAACTCCAATCAAGCCGACTTCGTGCTCGGCCGCCAAGGGAACAAGTTGGTCTAATTTTTCATCGTGGGCCGTGGTGGAATTGATGAGAGGAGTCTTCTGACACAGTTTTAGCGCTTCCTTAACGAACTCCAATTTGTTAGTATCTATAGAAATGGGAGTGGGCACTGTCTCCTGGACAGTTTCTATCATCCAGATATAGTCCTTCACTTTATTGGAAACTGCTCCTATGTTGACGTCAATGTAGTCTGCTCCTGCCCGGGTTTGCCGAATGGCCCATTTTTTAATAATATCCTTATCTTTTTCTTTTATAGCCTTGACTATATCTTTGAATCCGCCGTTGATTCGCTCACCAATGAAGATCATTCCGATTTTCCTCCTTTCTTCATTTTGATTCTATGAGTTTTTCCAGATATTTTTTAACTTCACTCACCGCCTTAGGATGGCGCATTATCAGTATATCGGCCCCTGCCAGAAGATAAACATAGGCCGTAGTTGCCTCCCAGAGAGGGCCTCTTTGAGATTGATCTCCCCATTCTGCAATTTCATCACTTACAGCTTCTTTAACCTTCCAGACCTCTTTTCCAATATCGCAGAGAATGGGCATGGCCCACATGGTATCTCCATCGAGTCCAGCTATTCTGCCTCTTTCCATAATGGAATAGACATATTCCATTCCATATCCCAGGGCACCGGAGGTAGGATAAATAACAATATCCTTTGGATCCAGTCCCAAGTCGGTAGCCAGAACATTTACCTGTTTTGCGATATTGATATCCACTGGAGACTCGGCAATTAGTTTATGACCATCAGCTTTACAAAGGGCCACCAGTGTTTTGTAGTTATCTTCAGTAATCGAGCCAAAAAGAGATCTCTCCCCCGCTGAAATCTCACTACATTTGGGAAGAACTTCGTTATCTTTGTCATTGTCCCCACAGCCCCATACAATGAGAGGAACTCCTACCGCCTCTAAAACCGATTTTACTGCGACAGCCGCCTCATCTGGGCTCTTGTTCTCGCCGTCTGGATCGCATCCGGCCAGCCTGAGACAAACCAGGTCAGCTCCGAACTTATCTACACACTTTTTTGCCCATCTCCCCGGATCATCCCATACATCCGAGAAATGCTCACCTAAAATCTCTGGCCAATCTTTCGGAGTAATATCCTGAACTTCCATGGCGAGGGCTGGACGATGAGGAATCTTTCCTTCAAAATGGAGGAAAGGTAAGGTAGTAGAACCTCCCACAGTTACGGTACGAGTTCTTGTTCCTCCTTCCTCCGGGGTAGCCCCTATAGTAATAGTGTTAATGGGATTAGCCCACTTTTGCCTCACTTCAGGGATCAACATCTTAAATCCTCCTTTAAGAAGTTACCTTCCATTCGTTTTTGAGAAAGCTGGGAATTCTTGCTGCTTCCTCAGGACCAACTAAAACCTTCCAGCCAAAATCCTCTTCTAACTCAGCTCTAAAGACAGCCACCAGCCCGGGTATAATTACTGAGTTATGATTGATTCTCTCCTTAATTTTTTGGAGCTCCAGGGTCTTGCCAATCTTCTCTGCTGACCACTTGTCTCCGGCATAGGCATTGAGTACGCCCAAACCTTCTGTCTCCACCACGGAAATATAAGTCGGTATCTTACTGTTTTCTACTTCTCCTTCTACCGTAAAGTAGGTAAGAGAAAAATTGGTGGTAACCAGTACCGGAGAGTGAGAAGTTACCTCCCCGATCTCGTAAAGTTTGGCTTCTACTGCATTAGGAACCTGGGGATCAGTATATATGTTCTGCCTTATAGTTAATAAGGGAAGAATCTTCCAGGGCTCTGTCCCTTCCATTACTACGATGCTGCCATACTTACAGATATAGGTAGCCGCCTGACCCACCTGCTGGAAAGGATCTTTTCCCGTAACAAAAGCAATAGTTGGATATCCCAGGGGACGAAATGTCTTGCTTAAAGTTAACCGCCTGATTCGAGTGAGATCCTGGAGAGTGTCGGCCACTCGAGGGCCATCAACACTGAGGACAAGATCGTCCACCCCCAGTTTTTTGATTTGCTGGGTAAGATCAGCTAGCTCCTCCAGGTTCTCTCCCTTTAAGGCAAGAGGAGAGCTATGCTTTTTAGCTAATGATGCCATTTGCTGCCAGTTTTTCCCGGTAGCAGCATAAATAAGAGGTCTTCTTTCGGCACTAACCTCAAGGCCAGCCTCAGCTATCTTGGGATCGGGACTAAGAAGAACAAGAGAAAGGTCACTGGTTTCCTTCACCTTTTCAACCACTCTGGCATATCCTTGAGGTGAGGTAGAGCTGTGTTCAACTGCTATCAGATCTACTCCAATTTCTTCTCCAACCCTAACAAAATGTAAGTTGTTAATTGCTTCTATCCGATTAGCCAACTCCTCCTCAGCCAGATCATCTTTGACTTTGACAGCAATTCCAGTAGGATGGTGAAACTTTTCTTGATGTCGGAAAAGAACCGTTTCCTGGCCTATAAGTAGTTCATGACTGTTCTTGCCAATTTTGACCAGCTTCATAGGAGGAGCTGAGGCTTCTGCTAGAGCTGCCTTTCCCTCATCAGATACGTGGGGACACTGATCTAAAGAAACTTTCTTGGCCGCCAATTGCATAGCAAAAGCCATACAGGTAGGAAAATTACAATCCCCACAGTTAGTTTTGGGTAGATGCTTATAGATTCCTAATCCGGTTAAAGCCATTTCCCTTCCTCCTTAATTACATCATAGGTGGCATGGAGAGAGCTGGATGCTGCTTTTCTTGCAAGAACTTTACCAGATCCTCAGAGGTCACGGCATCTTTTTCAGTAGCGATTTTATCCATCAATTCTGGCTCTCCAATTTCAGCCAAGCGCTTCTCGAGTCTTTCTTTTATCTCTTCCTTAAGTCCTTGCGGCATCCAGACAACCCTTCTAATTCCTCCGTCAGCAGAGATGAATTTCTCACTGGTGATGTACACCTTCCCCATTCCAATAAATCCGGGGGTCTGTACCCCACCACCCACAGTTCCAGCCATGGTGCTGAAAGCCATGCCCACTGGAGTCATTTCGGTAAACTCACGATTGACAATCATTACGCCATTGGTCTCGGGCAGGATGGCCGTAATGCACTCAAAGCAGCCACAGTTCTTTATCAAAGGACCCCCATTGACAAAGTAGGCATGCACATTTTTAAGGGTCAAATTGTAAACATAACTATATTTACCATTATTTTTGATATTTTCCACTTTAGTAATGATGTCCAGGAAGTAATCAGTTTTGAGAGACGCTTCAATAATAGATCGGTGCCTTTCCTCTCCTTGCAATTCTCTTTCTTGTAATCCCAGTGAGAGGAGTTTTTCTGGAGAATTATGGGTTTCAAGAAGAGAGGAGTGCTTTTTCTCTTCTGAGGGAGGATCAAGTAAATTAACTCCCAGATTAGCTTTAAGAACTTTGTTGGCATTAGAGATAATCGGTCGAGATCGTCCCGTCTTATAGTAAAATAGGGTACTGGGAGAAAGAACTTTTTTACTAGCTGGAAGAGCAGCAATAGCTTTCCCCACATAGTAAGGCAGAACTTCTCTCTGAGTTTTGTCTAACCTGGCATTATCCTCATTGGCTAATTGACGCACTCTGGTGAGAAGCTCCTCTTTTTGAGGATGTTTTGAAGGAATGGTATAAGCAAATCGGGATAAGTTGCCTCCGTGAAGCTCAACTTTCCATACATGTCTATCTTTCCGCAGGTTCCCCACTATCCCCAGGCGTCTCAGGAGAAGTTGCAGATGTCTTGCACCATCTTTATCGAAAATACACAGGTATCCTTCACCGACCTCCCATTTATCCTGATATCTACGTAATCTAACACTCCCATCACCATCGAAGAGTCCAGCCAGGAAAGCCGCGATATGGGCCTTAGGTAAATCGAGCATCTTTCCCAGATTCCTCTTACTATTGGAACCTGCAGAAATTCCAAAGTACTCACTAAGATATCCCAAAACAGGGTTATTTAGGTAGTAGTGGAAACAGGGTTTAGTTGGTTTTATGATTCTACCTCTTATCTTGGATACCGTTTCTTTTCTTTTTATTACATTTACGTTGCGATCGGGGAAACTATGCAAATAGATGGAGGTAAATACCTCACCTAACCTTTCATCGGTATTGATAAAATCAATATGATACTCATACTTACCCCTTCTGGTAATTGAGCCATCGGAAGCTATTAAACCCATAAGATAAAAGATATCCTCAGATAGTCTTTCAGGTAATTTAACAAAGGAGGAGGCTGTATTTACAGTCTTTATTTGAGTCTTAATCACCTCCCAGTCCACTCCTAAATGCGAGGCTATAGTTTTCAAATCTCCCATTTTTATAGATTTCACACCTGAGGGCAGTTTTATGGGAATATGATTTAAGGCCTTACGTAGAGAACCATATTTAGAGATTAATTGAGTTTTGATCTTCTCAATTAAATCCTGATCGGCCGCTCGGAAATCATCAGGTAAAATATTCACCATTTCAGGAAGATTTGAGGGTAAACCAAGCTGGGATAATGAAATTATGCGGTCACCAATCCCAATTTCATCAGCTCGGACCCATCCTAACCTCTCCCATCTATCTACAACTAACTCATGATTAGGGGTAAGGATTAATTCAACTCCTGATTTTGTACGAAGTTTAATTAAGGTCTCAGGAGCTGGGAACCGCTGCATAGCTACTATAGGTTCTTGCTCAGCTTTTCCCTCTTTAAGAGTTAGAGCTGAAGATTTAGTATAATTTTCACTTCCCCGGTGAGAGTTGACAAAATCCTCTATTTTAACCGGCTTTCCATCAATTATAAGCTCGGTTTCTCCTACAACGCAGCTCGTCATTGGGTCCTCTATCATAGAATAGGCATTGAATCTTTCCAGATTTCCATGGGATTTCACCTTGAGATACTTATTCACTCCTTCCCATTGACCTTTCACCGGATCCAGGGTTTTGCCCTTCTTTACCGGCTCATTTGGTCCATGGGGATTTAGCTGAAAGGAAGCCTTGCAGTCGAGCCAGGTATAAGCACCACAGAGACCTAACCTTTGAGGAGTTACAATGCATACATGGTCCGGTGCATAGGACTGACATAAAACACAACTATAGACGGTGTCTACATCCTCATCCGTCATTTTTCCTATTCTCTCATCACGCTCTCGATAAATCGCTCTCGCCTCCTCCAGTGGCTCTGCTAGCTGAGCCTCATCAGTGATAATCCTTACCTGCACTTTGTCCACAATTTTCGAGTACTCATCGTGGATCTTGGCCACAAGAATCTCTCCGAAGTGTCTTAGCCGAAATCCTTTCTGGAAAGCCTCTTTACTGATGCGAAGCCAGGTAATGGCTCTCTGTCCCATATGGAAAATCCCATTAGCGCAGGAAATAAACTCATGGATGCGGCGTTCCAGCACGGTCTCGAAATCCTCCTGAAATTCTCGGCCGGCAACCTTGACCAATATCCCCAGGGGCATAGCTGCACCCACCTCGACTTTATCTACGTCCGGGCCAATGATCTCGATCTTACCGTCCTCTACCTCCCCCATAGGCTTTCCTCTTAAGAGCTCAAATGCAGTGCTGCGTTTTCCTCCAAATTCAACCTGCATCTGTTCTTTTCTAACTCTTTCTCCTTCAAAGCCTGCTCCATAAGGAACAGGGATGGGAATTTCAGTCACCTTTATCTCTAAACCCCTAATCTCAATAGACTTACTCACTATTGTCTCCCGGGGAATGTTGGAGACTACGTGTTCATAAGTACAAATTCCCGTAGGCAATATCTGGGGAAGATCTACGTCTGAGATGACCGGAAAACCAAAGTTAATAGCTCCGGCGGCGGTGGCATATTTTTCATCGGTTATCACCTGATCCCCATCTACTCCGGGATCGACACCCAGTGCTAGAACAAAGGCATAAACCCTTGCCTTATTATAAAGGAGAATTTCTCTTGCCTGGGCTAAATTCCCCGGTTTAAGTCCTCCAAAGGTCATGGCTGCTCGGACGGCAAAATTTAGACTATGGACCGCCGCACTGGTGTCTTTTCCATAGGGAACAAGGAAAGTATCCCAGTTCATCTCAATACCTTCCTCAGCTAACTGTTCAGCCATGCTCCTGCCGTTGGAACTCGAGACCATAAAGACGAGAATATTTTTCTCCTGCAGAGCACGAGCCAGTTGAACCGCTTCTTGGTTAGTGGGAAGTGCTCCTACACAGGCAGCAAATCCAGGCATTCTTCCGTCTACCAGTTTGATTCCCTGAGTTCGAAGGATAGCATCATCGGTAAATCCAAGCCATATTCCCTTTGGTTCATCCCCAGTTAAGTATTTCAAAGCCTCAATAGCTTCTTCAGCAATAAGAGTAGCTATTCCTGCATCTAAGGCGTTTCCCAGATAGGGCAGCCACAATTTCTTAGTTGGTTCTGGAGGCAGGAGTCGCCTTGCTTCCTTGAGAGCCCTTCGCAAGTCCTGAAGAGTCTTAACCTCCATCCCCAAAAGAGCATAAATAAGGGGAAGGTAATAAGCGGTGTTGGGAAAGGCTACCTTCTCATCCGGTCCTTTTTCCTCGATAAGTTTATTTAATTTTTCTTCGGCCTCTTTGACGTACTTATGTGCTCCTCTAATAGCCGCCGAAGCAATTATCTTTGACATATCCCTTCCTCCTGGTTGGAAAATCTTTTTCTATTCAACAACCCTTACCTTCTTTTAGGTTTTTTCCTCACGAGAAGCAGATACTTAAAAAAGTACCCCTTACTCACCTCTTTTTTTCTGAATAATCTATCTTTATTCATACATCATGGGTTTTAGCTTTAAAGCCTTGCGTTTTTTATTCATATGCTCAATCATCAGGTGAGCAGCTTTTATAGGGTCGGACTCGAAAGCAAACTTTCCTCCCACCATCTCCTCCAGACCCCCACATACAAGGTCAGTGACGTTTTTTGATCCCAGAATAGGATGAGGGGTCCCAAAAACGGTAAAGACTCCGGAGGCCACAAAATAAAACCCGATGGAAATAGCCTTCTCGCTCATCCACTCCGGAGCTGCACCAGCTACTGGCAGGTCGCTGATATCCTCTCCCAGCCCCCCTTCATTCACTACATTGGTTAGAGTAATTAAGATGCGACTATTATCTACACAGGATCCAACATGCAAAATGGGAGGAATTCCTACCGCCTCACAGATCTCCTGAAGGCCCTTACCCGCATATTTGAAAGCTGTCTCCGGCTGAAGTAGTCCCGCCTCAGCATCGGCAATAGCCGAGCAGCCCGTTACCACCACCAGTACGTCATTTTTAATCAGTTCCTTAGCCATCTCTATATGAGAATAGTTATGTCTTGTGTTGGGATTATTGCAGCCCACCACACCAGCCGCTCCCCTTAATCTTCCCTGAATGATAGCATCGTTGAGAGGTCGATAAGTGGCTCTGTATCTTCCTCCCAGGAAATTGAATACACTTTCTGCGGTAAATCCAGCTACCAGACCCTGGTTTTCCTTAGGTATCTCCACCCCGTTTTTATTCCTATTTTTATAGTTCTGGACTGCCAGCTTAAGGATCTCTTTGGCCGTCTCATAGGCTCTTTCTTCTTGAAATTCAATATGAGTCACTCCGGGAAACTTACATTTAGGCGAGGTAGTAACTAGTTTGGTATGAAAACAGCTAGCCACGCTGGCTAGGGCCGGCATCAGACACTGTACGTCCACCATCATCACCTCCACCGCTCCAGTAACGAGGGCCAGTTCCTGCTGGAGAAAGTTTCCTGCTACGGGGATGCCATGTCGCATAAGAATCTCGTTAGAGGTACAGCAGATTCCTGCAATATTGATACCCTTAGCTCCGTTCTGTTTAATCAAGTCGAGAAGTTCAGGGTCGTGACTCGCCTCTACTACTACCTCAGAAAGAGTAGGCTCGTGCCCATGTACTACTACATTGACCTCATCTTCAGCCAGAACTCCCAGATTTGATCTGGCCGTAAGAGGCTCCGGAGTCCCAAAAAGAACATCGGAAAGTTCGGTAGCTATCATAGAACCTCCCCAGCCATCGCTGAGAGCAACCCTCAGGCCATGGGTAAGGATGTTTCTATAGTCATTCCCCACCCCCATGTGAGTGCGATGCATCATCTCTACTATCTCTCTATCCACACCTCGGGGTAGAATTCCCAGTTTTTTCCATAGCTGGACCCGTTTCTTGGGGGCTCTTAGGGCCATTCTAAGCTCGCCGTGCTGCTGGCCGAATTCACTTAAGGCCTTGTTTGCCAGATCCTCTGCTATCTCTTCTTTTTTTCTTCCTTCCACCTTTATCCCGTATTCGGTAGCTAAAGCGACCAGTTTTTCCTCATCTTTAATTTTATAGGCACTTGCCTTCCCCTGAGCGGCTAAAAGTAAGGTATGGGCAACATCGCGGCCGTGATCAGAATGAGCAGCGGCTCCAGCAACAATCATTCTGGCCAGGTTTCTAGCCACAATAGTATCAGCATTGGCACCGCAGACGCCTTGTTCGGCCTTCTTGGTAATACGGCAAGGGCCCATACTGCAGATTCGACAGCAAATGCCCTGCTTGCCAAACTTACATCCAGGGCTCATTACCTCGAATCTATCCCAAACAGTCACAATATTTTTTTCTTCTGCTCTCTTTAGCAATTTTTGGGTGGCTGGATCCACCGAGCGCTCTCTAGCCTCGTCTATATTCAACCTTTTCCTCCATTTTCTCAACAATCTTTTTTATCTGGGGTAAAATATCCTTGTTCAAATCAAAGGGTGAAACATTGGCCAGGTCCGCCTCTACAATTTTTTCCTCATAGGGAATGAAGCCTAAAAACCGAAAGTCGGGCATATTGCCCATAAGAAACTTTCGATCAGAATTGGTTCTGATTTTATTTCCTACTGCTACGATATCTTCTATTCCTATATCCTTAGCCAGATCTTTAATGCGATAAGCTGTCTGGATGCTTCGCCTTCCCGGCTCTACCACTACGT
>JABUBK010000006.1_pt1 | contig 31378 bp, 17 predicted proteins | sample 7332671 | NCBI WGS metagenome assembly JABUBK01 (sample SAMN07256342, study PRJNA390944) | subsurface metagenome | isolation source: Methane hydrate marine sediment | place: Pacific Ocean: Eastern North Pacific, ODP site 1244 | collected 2002
TCCAGAGAATAGCACATTTTCCTATTAGTCCTTGCAATCATACAGCTTCCATCTTACTAACCTCCTCTCAGGCAGTTCGAGCGACGAGCCCCCCAAACCAACCAGTAAGTAGAGACAGAAGCCACGAACACATCCAATTCCAAAGGTGTTCAACGTCTAGCATGAACGCTATCAGATACTGCATGCATACAATCAAGAAAGAGAGGAGAGAATAAGACCTACACACCTACACACCCACATATATTCACTGATACCTATCACACGCGATACCTACAAACCGCCGTCTCAAAATGTCAAATCACGATCGTGTTGGCCATGCTACTGACCATTCTTCTTAGAGAGCAATCCGACAACAACAAAAGACACCACTTCCAGTGGTTCCACAGGTAAGTTCAGCGATACCCTATGTCAAGATTCCGCGACAAGATTAGAGCATTCGGTAGCATTCACATCTGATGTCCCATAAGTACTAACAAGACCACAGGCTCCACGAACAAATCCTCAGCACAATCATCCACAAAGTCCACAGTACCAACTTCCGCGAGCGATCGTTCCTCTCCCCTTACTCCGACAACATCCTCGTCTAGTTCAAACCCAGTCACATCTATGATGCTCTCGATTCTCGCATCAATGCTTGCCGCAAAATCCACAACTCCATCGGCAAGCAACTCTCTATCACCCACGCCCACGATATCCGATTTCAATTCAGTACTGTCGTCCTCTTCTACCAAGCAACTAACCTCCGCCACCTCCTCTGTCAACACCGGCATCTCCCCAGCGCGATCAACAGCACCGCCCACGACACCAACCGCCACACCCACCTCCACCTCAAGTCCTAGACCAACAACGTCCTCCTTACCAAGTCAAATCACCGCCGTACCCAGTCCTCACGTTCTATCGACCATTCCCTCGTCATCTGCGTCTCCATTGCCATTTCTCCCGAGTCCGAGACTATCGACGCTTTTCTCGATCTCGCACACTTGTGTGGATAATGGGTGGGTTATGGGATGCTATCAGAGTTCGAAGACTGTTCCGTTTACTACCATAACGCTTTGAGTGACGATGTAGTCGATCTACTGGATGAGGGCATGGGGTATTCGGAGCTTGATGGAGACTGACAGGCTCCCTGAATAATTAAGATGCGAGATCTACTGAATGCGTACTCCGTACTGTGGGTTTCACTGCCGGCCAGAGGTTACTGAATCGTCGAGAGCCTCGTTTTTCGTTATTCGGATTGCTTTACCCCTCTTGAAGATACATTTAGCTGTCACATATTGAAACTTCAAAGATAAATTTATTATCCACGGATTTGCTTGTCCATCTGTTTCTGGTGCTATCGAGTTAGAATGAAGAATAGCATGTCAGGTATCTGACAGTCACCCAGCACCCACTCACAACTTCACCATGATTACCAAATCAAGAACGCACGGCCATCATAATGAAACTCATAATGGAAACCATCACACATATCATCAAAAACTCTTCATGTACGTATAGTATCTTAGGTATCCATTCAAGTCATTCACCATCAAATCATAACAATCATCTACCCCATCAACGATTACTTCCCATCTATTTCCCAATCCCAACCAACCCGACTAATCCCCCGTATCCTCCCCTCAACATCCCCTCACACCCCCTCCCTAACATATCCCCCAGGAAAAACCCCAACATCTCCAGCAAATACTCCACTCCACCAATCCCCATTAATATCTTCCATCTCCGTAACCTCCGCACCCCTAGGCAACACCAATTCTCCTGCCCCTCCCTCTCCTTCCTCCGGCCAATAAGGGTACACCGCAGACCCCCTGCTCCCGAACCCACCATCAGGCGGAAAACGAAGTGTACCAGCGTTAGAACCCGCGAACGAGGTCCCAGCCGCCGCTCCTCCACCAGTTAGTGTCGAAGTTCGACTCCTCGTCTTCCGCGTTCCATCCGCGTTCTCCTTCCAGATCCAAGTTCCCCTCGCCACAAGCGGCGGACTCGTAGGCGGCGAAGCAGCAGAGACATGCAGATTATGCTGCGCATTCCACGCTGAGATATCCGAATCATTCATTTTCCGGCCGCCGACGAGGTCGTTCTTGACTACCCTTCTCATTGCGCCGTCTTCGTCGTCTGCTTCAAAGGCCAAAACGATCATGCGGTGGCCAAGTGGACATTTACGCCAGCCGGCGATCATCTCGGCGGTGTTGGACGGGTCTTGCGTGCGGCGCATGCGGGATTGGACCAGGAACGAGGCGTAGCAGGATGTGCAGATGTCGTAGTCTGAGGCGTGGGTTGGACAATGGTAGCGTGGGGCGGAGGGGAAGATGATGTTGTGGCACATGTCGCAGTCGACGTTTATGGAGAGGTAGTCGTAGCCGTAGCCTGGGTGGGAGCGGGGTCGGCCGGTTGAGGAGGTGATGGAGGTGGGTGTTAGGGGGCGGGAGTTGGATTGGATCATGGCTGTTGGGGGGAGGGCGCTTAGACTAAGAGGTCGTGGTTGAAGAGGTGTTCTTGGGGGTTGGTTTCGCAGGTTGAGGGTTGCGAGGTCGTGGGTGAGTGATTGCTGGGCTTGCGCTTGCGATTGTGGGACGTATGCTACTGGGAGAAGAGGGTGTGTGCAGCATTTATGTTCTTGGACGCAACTTTTGCAGAAGCCCCATTCTCCGTCGTTACAGAAGTCGCAGAGCCAGAATTGTGAGTTTGCGAAGTTGCCGCAACGGTCGCAGAAATGGCCTTCTCGAAGTCGGGATTTGGGGTCTGATCTTGTTATGCAGGGTATGATCTCTTGGGTTCGTGGGGAGGTTCGACTGTTCAGGATGGCTACTTCGGCAGGCCGACAGTATTGACGTCCTATCAGGAGGTGCGGTGGCTCTGTCGTATCGTTTCTGGTTTTAGATGCTTCGAAATTTTCTTCAGCCATATGACCGAAGCCGTACCAATGTTTACACCCTCTACCTTCACGGTAACATCGCATACATAGGTCAACATTGCAAGATTGACAATGCCTGTGGATTTCATATTGGATGTCTACCTTTTCGCACCTGAAGCAGGCGACCGAGGGCTCATTGTACTGAGTGGTTTGGGGCTTGTTCACATTGGCAGTTGTGCTATCAAGTTCGACGACGAAAGCTTGACCCAGTCTTGGACTGTTCGCGGGTTGCGCAGAACTATTTTCGATAGGCATGGTTTGTGTGTGTCTCGGAGAGCGAGCAGGTGAGTGAGCGTTTCGTGGTTGAAGTCTTCTGTCTTCGCCACCAGCTTGCAACCAAGCTTCAGATACGCGAGGTGGGGAAGCAGGGTCAGTGTTAGTTCTGCCTCCTGTGATCGAAGGCCGACTTTCTCTAGAGTTTGGCGGCTCAGAGTGGCTCTCTGCATGGCTCGCCGCCGCGGATGAGACAGGGTTTCGTTCAACACTAGATTGCCTTGAGCCGGTAGGACGTTGGTAGTTACGCGACTGCTCTGAGGTTCGTCGTCGATGATTTATTGTGACAGAAGAGCTGGAATTGGATCGCATCATAGTGTTGACTGGGGCTTGTGGCGGTCTCGATGAGTGAGAACGGGTCCTCGTATCAGGCTCTCTCATAGGAACTTCATTAGTGGCACTTCGGGAACGACTGCTTGACCTTCTTCTCGGCGCAGAAGTGATGTGTATACTACTATGTGATGGTACTTCAGTAGTGTGGAGAGATGGAGATTGTGTGGGTACGTGAACGTTGGAAGACCTCCCGGAACGAGGATGTCTTTGTCGGTACAGCTCAGCAATACGTTCAGCCAACAAGTCTTGCTCGGCTTCAGTGAGGGCGTCGACATCGATTTCGCCGAGAAGGCCCTCGTCGAGTATTTCTTGCATAATCCTGGCTTCATCGAGAGTGTCTCCTGTGCCAGTTCCATTTTCTGAAGCGCTAACCAGAGAGCGTAGACTCGCCTGATGTGACATTCTCTGTTCCCTCTGACGAGCTTCTACAGCGTCCGGATGACGCGGAGACGAGACAGGAGGGGATGCATTATGACGATCAGCTTCTTCCTCCTGAGAGTGAGCTGGGTGGGATGAGCCTGGAATGGTGAGGTTTGTCTGTTCGCGGTGTCTTTCTCTTTCTCGTCGACGCTGCCTCCGTTCCTCGCGATCTGCACTGGCACTTCTGGTGCGATCATGATCGGAGCGAGGTGGGACCAAAGCGGTAGCAGAGGATGGGCTGTCAAAATCGCGTAGACTTCTCTGACGGGCTTCTTCAATCATCTGCCTCTCCCTGGCAGCGACGTCACCTTCGTCTCTTCTATGCCTCCTCTCACGTCTACGCTCTACCTTGGGTAGGATCTTGTCACCAGGCCTCGTACCATCAGACTTGTACATTTTGTCCATATCATCTTTATCCTGCTGGGTACGGTCGCGGTCTGGATTTGCAGCCAAAAACAACTCAAGGAGGTTGCTGACGGTCGCATTGTGTTGGACGTCTCGGACCTCGGAACGACATGTGGGACAGCTGTATGGATTGGCAACGGAGGAAGAGGATCGTGAGGATGAGGCTTTGCGATGCTGGTGGTAGAACCACTCTTTGAGACAAGAAGCGCAGAAAGTATGTAAGCAGTTCAATATGGTCAGTGGTGTGTAGAGGACTTCGGTGCAGATGGAGCAGATGAGTTCCTTCTCAAAGCTGAGCAAGCCACCAGTCGTGTTGACGGCGACATTGCTGTTATCTGGCATGGTTGCTCTGGTCTTACCGGTGAAGGGAAATGCGATTGCGCCAGCAGAGAGGAGTGTGCAGAGGAAGCGGGTTAGATGAACATGTATTCTTCGTGAACTGGGATCTGGTGATCATGCTGAGATCTATTTACATCTCAGGGCCCAGCTGTCCACCATCTGAGGCTCATGGTACCATGTTGCATGTAGTTCGTGTATCAAAAGCATGCGACTTTCTGTCGGATTGATGCAGCTGAACGTGAACGTGAGATCGGCATGTCACGTCTCTCCCGCCTTTTTCAGGTGCCCGGCCAAGCCACCACGTAACCGGTCTCCTCCATCTTCTTCTCCTACCCTGCTTACCTTCATCGTATCCTTGATGTCGTTCTTACCGTGGACGAACACCTCTGCATTGTGGACTTCCGCGTCGATCTACCCTGCCCTGCTGTGGCGCCATGATCCTTGTATACCATAGCGGTGAACACGTTTTCATCCCAGGCAGCCATGCTTTGTCCACATCTTTGCAGAGGAATATGAGATCTTTTCGATGGCTGAATCGTGAACCTAAGTGGGATGCCTGGGAATAATTGAAATGATGGATGGAGGCTGCCAAGGAGGGAGAAGAGCTCATGGTGAGCCTCAACTACCATTTTGAGGGTCTCCTATGCTTGTCGAGGGGAAGGTAAGCTCGAATCGCACGCGTTCACGATTTCAAAATACATCCCTATGCTCATACTCTCTTCCTCCGGGACTGCTTCGTACGCAATCTCTCATAAATTTGTTTCGATAGATCTGAGTTCTTCCGGGTTCTCGAATCAGTATCATTCGATCACAGTTTTCACGAGAATGCTTACAGAATGAGTGAATGTGTCGCTGGTCGCCGAGGACATGAAAGGCCTTGGAAGACCAATGACACTGGCCCGTTACTTCTGATGCACGTTGGTTCCTCATCTTGACAAATCCCTCCCCAATTCACTTGCTCAGGAGAATGTGAACAGCAAGTCAGACACTTGTGAGGATAGTGAGCATGGTTCGTCTAATACCGGTTGAAGCCTCCAGGTATATAATCTACAACACCACCTACGAGTCCTCTTCTCATCACTACACTCAACTTTAGTCTCGAGACGCATATGAAACCTCTACCAATGATCCACCACAAGAGATGCCATACGAACCATACTTCTTGCACGGCTGAGGCTAATCTACTTCTCTAGTCTTTGGTCCTGTCCTCCCGGTGCTTCTGGAAATCCCCTCAAAAGCCCTACCTCCCAGAGGTTGTCGACTCGACACTTTCATCAAAGACGCAACGACGATTTAGTCACGCTTCACTTAGTCCACTCATCGAACACTAAAGTGCAAACTTTCACCTCCCATACCTCAAGATCCTGATCTCGGAACTTTCTCCTACATCCAACCCCAGTTACATCTTGCTGCAAATCACAAGTTGTTGACAAGCCATGAACGAGTCAGCTGGCTCGGACACCTTCGAGGCGACAGCATCGGTGCCAGAATCCTCCCCGAGTCATACTTGCACCATGGAAAATGCGGAAGTTTCCAGGCGGACTGGTGTCGAGAGCCGCGAAGAGGTGCTCAGACAAGTCCGAGAGCACGAATGGGAGATAATTGAACTGGACCCAGATCCTACCCCTACGAGCAACCACGCGCACGAGTCACCTTCCTTTCAGCCTGGTCACTACATACAGCAAACTCAAGCTACTCACACTCTACCATTCATCCAGAAGCGAACACGAGATCCAGAGCTAGACAATTATACTCAGCCAACGAAGCAAAGAAAACTGTCGGATGGTATTGGAACTTTTACCAGTTCAATACTAGCAGCGGAGCTTCAGTCAGGTCTTGGCTTAACGCCGACCTCCTCAACCAACAGCTCTGTCATACAAAATCATGCCTCGAGGCACAAGAGGTCGTTGTGGTGCTCTGATAAAGCAAAAGAGAATATGTTAAAGATATCAGGTCTCCCAAGTCCCGAGTCCACATCAAGCAGTCGATCGTTTGAATCACAGCCTCCACTACACAAGATCGACAACGAACAAAACCCCTTCACATCATCATCCTGGTCGTTCGATGAGCTTGACGAGCCAAGCGGTACTCCGATCTCTGACTCCACAATACGTGGAGCGCAGACTCATGCAGAGCCAGCCGTTCAAGGACCAAGACACCTGCCGCCTGCTCGGAGTTCTGGAACGTCACTTAACCCTCTGGACCAAAGAAAGAAAGACTTCGAAAAGAATGGTATCGCAGAGAGCCAAAGGCTTCGTGCCCAACATCAAGATCAAAGGAAGCGACCAACCCTCATAAAGAACCCTGCTCCTTCTAATCGCAGTCATCCCGGCTCTAGGATTGTTGCTCCGCAGAGTGGTAGCGGCCAAGGTGCAGCTCGGTCTGATCACAAAAACTGCTCACCCGACAGAAACGAAGATGGCCCTGCCCAGCTGGAGAAACACCTCGACGGTTTAATGAATCATAAACGGGCTCAACGAGGCTTGCCAATTATTGATGTGGACAGTCGAGAAAGTGTTCGCTCGAACAGAAATCATTCGAATATACCTCACCCATACTCAAGAGAGGCTGCAGAGAAGTGGCGTACTCAGAATCGCCATCTCAATGGCACGCGACAAGCAATTGAGGGTTCTTCCCCCAACTCTACAAGCGACTGTGAGGTGGTCGATGCACTTGCCAATGAGACGAGGATAGCTATGGTCCGTGCTGGAGCATACCAAACTAAGTCAGCTAAGAGGGATCGTGAAGCTGAACAGCGACTTCTCAGCAAAAAGTTTCATGCCCCTGACCTGGAAGACCGTTCTAAGACGAAATCAGTATCGAAGCCTCTTCCAAGGCCAAAGCCTCCTGCTCGGTCTCAGGCAGAAGTGCAGACCGATCTCCAAAAATTGATGGGAACTGCCAGACCTGCAGTAACACCTCGCGGGATAAATAGTGATGAGCCAGAAGACAACGCGAATGAACAGAACGAAAAGTATGGGGAAGCGCAGCAAAGAAATCTTCCAACTCCTACTTTATCTGCCTTGAATCAGCTTGGCTCCGGCACGAAAAGGCTTGGGGTCGCCTCAGGTTCTGAAGATCTAAACTTGAAAGAGGCTATCGACAATCTTCCCGAACAGAAAGATTTGACTGACTTGGCGCTGCCAAAACGCTTTGAAGTGTATACAGAAAGCGAGAAGCAGGTGTTCATAGAACGAGAGACCAAGAAGGAGAGGGAGAAAGATCTCGATTTGATTCGAACAATCTTCTCATTGGGAGCGCAACTCGGATCACTCAATGCGTTCGACACGAGCGATCCAAAGCTGCTATCTCAATTAACCTGGCTGAGAAAGTTCACGGAAGCTGTTCTCGAAAATAACAAAGCCGGAAAGCCGATTCGACATCAAATCAGAACAATTCGCGATGCTTTCAAACGCCGATTGGATAATATTGATCAAACACCGGACGCGGAGGCCGCAGATAGATATCTACCACTTCTACTGCAGCCAGAGCTATTCGAAAAGCTTTCTGCGGATATCGCTGAATTGAAAGACAGACTCCCTTTCCTCCAAGCGGAGAGCATTAGGATTAATTCGCTCTATCACAAAAAGTCCGACCTCAGAAGGAATCGTCATCGGGCAAAGCTCCCATTCACAACCAAAGACTCTGCTGGCAGACTTGTTGGGTCCAATTCAAGCTCACAGCCCAAATTTCCAGCGAAAAAGCTGACGCTCGATCAACTTCGTGCGTTGCATGCCCAATATCCTGAAACCCCTGAAGATAGGGTGGAAACAATCGACCTTGGACCATCTCGAGACGACAGTGATGACAGCGAGATTAGCGAAGAAGACGGAGGGGAAGGGTTCACGCGTCCTGCAGGATCTCAGAAGCAACCGCAACCAGTAGTGTCGAACCAAGAGCCATCGCTAGAGGAGGTTAATCGTCTTGAAAACGAGCGACAACAATCCAAAGCACATACTTCCAAAACCCAACCGAGTCAAGGTGTGGATCAGCAGCTTCTGAACAGAATGCGGGCCAAACATCAACAGCAGGATCATCTTAACTCACAAGGTGCTCAGAAGTCTGATCCACAAGTGGCTCAAGACAATCGGCAGAGGAAGTTCATGTCTGCAGCCCACTTGGAGAACCGAGCGGTAGTATTGGAAGGGGTAGCTGAGCCCGAAGATTCTGGAGAAGAGGCTGATCACGGCATCGATCAAGAACCGTCTCAAGAGTTTGACGATTCCGACATCGACGATCCAGATGATGATGAAGAGATTGAACGTGTATGTAGGCGCTACATTGTCAAAGGTGTTTGCAATGGTGTCTCTAGAGCATTGGATGAAGATCAACACCTTCTTGGCAAATATCTGAACAAGGATAACGCTCGAGAGAAAATCCACGAATTTATCGATTGGACTAAACAACAGGTGCGGAGATTTCATCCAGAGCTCGAAATTGATACCTTCAAGGACTCGACAAGCGAGACAAAGGGATCAGTCGAACGCCAAATCGTCTTCGGCGATGGTGAAGACATCGTGTGTCGCGCATGGTTCGATGAAGAACTCTACACTCCAAGCGAAGAAGCTTATCAGAAGGCAAAAGTGTACAGAGCTTGCCGACCTACTGTTAACTGGGTTGTTCAGTGGAAAAGAACAATCACGCCGTACGAGGAGTTGGAAGAAGATGATGAGTCCGATGACGAGAGCATGGAGGAGTCTAATACCTCGAACACCGTTGAGAACGAAGACAGCTCTGGGGAGGACACCAGTGAGCCGGAAAACTCGAGTGTCAAGCAATTAAGTGATCCAAAAGGTGATCAAGATGCGGTCATGGAACATGTTTCAGCAGAAGTGAGTCAATTCAATGATGGCCCAGTCGACTCTGACAGCCCCATCGAGGCCTCTGGATGCTCTTCGGAAGCTACTCTTGTGTCTGAGTCGAACAACGATGACAAAGACTGCGTCATGGCCGGTGCTGATGCTAACATTAATGCCGATGCCGATGTCGATGTTGACCTCCATACCGACACCACAGCCGACGATGGAATAGAGGACCTCTTTAGCGGCGAACCCGACGAACTCGACAAATCAGATGAAACCGAACCCATCGAACCTATCAATAGCTCAACCAAGCCGTCGCCAGTTGCCACACCCAAAGCATCTCCAGAACCACAGCCGCGACAACCTTCAGCTCAGCCCGGCCCCCCACCCGCTCCCCGCCAACCAATAATTACCGAAACCAGCATCGAACAGATGCGCCTCTGGTCAACCCGATCCCTTGCAAACCGCCACGCCAAAGAAATCTTCATGCACTGGCTCAAAGATCGTCTCCCGGGTTGGAACAACGTGGATTACCTCAAAGAAAGAGATGAATCGATAGAAGAAGAGCTCAGAGCCATGGGAGACCGGAGCAGTTGGAAACGTGAAGAGGAGTGCTTCGATACTGATAAGGACAAGGCGAAAGTCGTTGATTGTCTGAGTATTGAGGTTGTGAAGAAGAAGTGTTATGGTCCGAATAATTGAATGGCGTTGGGCTGAGATAGTGGGAGGTTGGAAGGGAGACAGTACAGGTGCGGGTTGATTAGTCGAGATGGGAGACTGGATCGACATATCACGATGACGACGGAGTACAAAATGCAAACTTACGAAAACGGCGACGCCACGAACACGCGATGAATACATGAACACACGAATCCATGAATTGATATGCACCAGAAAACGAACATGATAACGCAGTGATGAAACAGAAAAAAGTCGGATAACAATTGTTTAACTTGATCGAGTACTTGACAGGGCAGGGAGGATCGTTGAACAGGCGGATACATTTGACTGGGTGGGTGCTATTGCTGAATGAATGGGAAACCGTGAGCAGCGATGCACGATGGGTTCGGGTTTGGATTTGAATCTTGAGACGGTTTGTTGCTGCGTTGCGGTCGGTGAGCTTGATGAAGGAGGAACGATGAATTCACGATGGCGGAGTGGTTGGTGATCACAGATGTGGTAGAGCAACGAGCGAAGTAGAGCAGTAAACGAAATCAACGACCATGATATTCATACATATTTCTCGATGTCTTCGTGAATAAATATTCCTCGTGCTCGCAGCTCTACTGAACAATTCAGCTTGGTTTGTTGCGCTGAGTCTCACCCAACGAATAAATTACAAACATTTTCATGCGCGCATTTTCTTAAGAAGCTCAAATCCACGTGGCACCCAACAGATATCAAACAATGACACCACCGAGGAATATATCTCATCTCATGCGACTTCTAACTGCAATGACTCTTCTACGGAGACTTGCCGTTTTGCGACAACGGCCTTCGTAGCTTGTGATCGTGATGATGGTGATGTGTGTCACCGTGGTGTGATGTCCGTATTGGTGGTCTGATTAAAATTCTCGGTAAAATTCGTTGAGTTGACTTTTGCTCACTGCAATTGCCCGCAGCTCAACCGCAATCGCCGCCGAAACTATCCGGCACAACTCATCCAATCGTGACCACTGATTCACTGACCATCAAGTACATGAATAGAATTCTCGGTTTTGTGTTTCGGAGGTAATGAAATTGAGTGAGGTACTTTGTTTTAGGTGTAAGCCATCCACGTCAACAGTGATATTAGTCTTTGGTGGTCAAAGGTGTCTACGTGCACGTTTAATGTTCGGGTGTTTATGGTCGGGCATTTACTGGTTGGGGAGATAAGGGGAGATAGTGGGAGGTAAGGTACATGTACGTCTACATATGTATCTAGGTAGATTGGGTTTATGTGGAAACGTGGATGGTGGTGTGGTGTGGTGTGGTGTCTCATGTGGAAGGGTGGAAATTGTGGATGGGCTGTCAGTCACTGTTGGGTGGCATGTGAGTGTGTGTGGGTTTGGATTGGTTGAGTGATTGATTGATTAATTGATTGATTGAATACGGAGTATTGTGTAATACGGTCGGTGAATTACTTGTGATAGAGAACAGTGAACAGTGGGTAAGTATACGGATGGATTAGATGCATAGATGCATGCACGCGCGGACGCATGTATAGACTGGGTTGGGTTGGTTCTATGGATGTGTGGATTGTAGATACGTCTGTATGTTCCTCACCTTGCTCAATTACGCAAGATAGGCTGGACCTGGGTACTCTGAGCGCAATCCAACAAGGGATATCAAACACAAAACAACACATGCGACGTCGACGAAGAAATGAACGGGGAGAAGACAGGTGTGTATGGGTGTGTAGGTATGTATCGGTGGGAAGTACTTTTTCCTATGCTTAGTTTCGCGACGATGGGATCGCGTGTGGTTTTTGGTGGGCGATGTGGTTGTCGGTTGGGGGCAGTGATTGAGTCTCGAGTAATCTCTTGCCTCGTATTGTCTTCTGTCGTGTGGTACCGTCTCAGTCCAGTCTATCGCTCGAATGCAGTACTGAATCGGATCAATATGGTGTGACCAGCTAGGTATAGTGTGATGATATCGAGTGGTTATTCATCTATCCCGCCTGTGAATATCGGACTGGAGGTCGTGTCGATATCGTGTAGTGTAATACGATGGTATGGCAATGACCAGTGTCTCGCGCTCACTTGCTGTAATACCTTTCACCTGCTCATGAATGCTCCGTGTCAGGCCCTGCGATATCCGTCGGTCGGTCGTATACTTCTCGGATGGTCAGGTGGGATGATCGGGGACATCGACATAGTCAGTCAAAGGGACCAAAAGCGTAACTGAATCAAGTGAGTCATGGATTAATGTATGGAAAACCGATGGAGGTGATTGTGAATCTGCGAGTACTCGCAGGCTGTGATCGTGCCTGCCATTTCGGACTTCACAATGAGCAACCTCCTTCCTGCTCTGTGCAATAAATTTTGGTCGTGAGGTGAACGAGAGCACTGAGGGACGCTTCAAGATGTACGTACGGGCATGGGTAGCCTGCACTCATGAGTTCACCGGGTGTCAAGTTGAATTCAATCGTGAAAGTATTGAGGCCACACAGTCTGTGCGTTGGACTACTTTACTCTCATTCTCTCTACTCTACCTGGTCTGACATGCACTGTTCTACTTTACGCCGTGTTCGTTGGATCGCTAATGAGGAAGTACGACTGTAGTGGCTCATCGAAGTGTCGAGATGATTGCTTTTTAGGATCGCAAGTCCGGTTCAGCATGCTCTTGATGTTGCTCGTCGTGTAACATAGATGTTTGTTTTGTATCTTCCTCAGGGGAATGACTACACGATAGAGTCAAGCGAGGTCCGGACAACGTCGTGCCTCCTGGAAATGGTGTGAGCTTTTTCGCATGGATCCAAGTTCCGTAGAAATGATCCCTCAGAACTGTTGTGTTACTCGGAAGTTGATCCGGCCGGTCGTGGAATGTTGCTCAACATGGTTTGATCATCCAGGAGAGGAGCCAGAAATACTGAAGTGTGGTCGAGAGCAGGCGAGGAGGAAACGATCGTAAACAGTGAGCAAGATGGTTCGATGGGATCACTGGAATTCATTAGTGATGGATGCAATTGAGGAACAATGTCCCAGAAGGTTAGGCATGAGGCACACTGTGGTGTTTGTAATGATATGACAGCAAACATTCCACAATTCGATGACTTGGTGTCTCGACGCGACGGGATACGTCGAATCGAGACATGTAGTTTTTTCTCATGAGGGGCCGTGCAGGTTTCGTTGTTCTCAATCACGATCCACAGAGATGAGCGGTGTCACAACTGACAGGCGCCAGGAATCCTTACCCACGTCAACAGCGTTTTCTGTCAAATCCACTACTGAATACGTCGAGAACCTCGCGTTAGGCATTTGATCGGTCTAGACCGTAAATCGAGATATCCTGGGACAACCTCGCTAGAAGTACGGTTACCCCTCCAGCTCCATGAAAGTGGACATCAGATCGAATCGACGTTCGTCTCCAGTAAAAACCAGACAACGCAGCTGCATGAAACTAGAACTGTATTGCTGTTCACGGATTTTCCAAAGCAAAAGGGCCTGTTGTGTAACCTGTTGGTCCTTGTCCAGAGTTCCATAATCCACTAATCGAAGATAACCATGACCGCAGGAGGTGATGCCAATGTGAGTGCAAGGAAGGCGCAGAATTTACTGGAGCAATCGTACATAAAATCATGGCCTGATAGTGATATCTCCATGCCTGGTAATGAACCCCATGGGGAACCTTGTCACTGAGAAATCTCGAAAATGTTGGGAACACGAAAAAGACATCTCGATGATATGCTGTTTAGGGCGCAGTAGATTCAATGCTGTCATGGTCTTAGTTGCGTGGCTCAAATCTTGCGCCCGTACAGAATTGTTAAGCATGTGCCAATGCCAAAAGTCCCAAGAAGTGGTGAAAACAATCCGGTGTCCAGGCAAGACGTTTCCCAGCCTCCCCTGTCAGGTTCTTCCCATTGAGCTGAGGTGTTCGTCTGAACTACGAAGCAGAATTCCTGATGTGATCGATCCAAAGCAGGCATGTTGAATGTGGGAGGAGCGCAATGAGACAACGGATTGTGTCAGAATGGTGATGAGAGAAATATCGCGCGATGTACGAGATATCTTTGTAGTAAGATCGTCATACTCCGATGGCATGTTGCAGGATTTCAGGACATGCCAGTGTCCAGGATGATGTTACCACGCATGAACTTGTCCCCATCGAGGGAATTCCTTTGCGCAACGTCCAGAGCCAGCAATAGTCAAGCAAAGAGCATCACACCATTTACCACAACGGGCCACGGAGTTAGGGTCCATCCACGTACCATGTTGACGTTGTTCCAAGAGCATTCGTATTGTATTCTGGGCAGGGCTGGCAGGGAGGTCGCAATCACATGTGTTGCTGCGAACGTTATCTAACAGGTTGACAGGATGTGATTTCACGCGTGGGGTTCGTGGGATGTCGAGGCTCATAAGTCATGCACTCCGCAATCTGATGGTGAGCGGGAGTGGTCGATCCAGGCTATGACTTGCATCCCAACAATTTTTTGTGGCACGGAGAAGTCTCGACATCGACAAGTGTGATTGGGAATCGCATGTGCACTTGGTCTCGTTCAAAGGATACGCAGTAAGGGCGCGGAGTAAGAGGATTAGAGAGGTTGAAAGGTGCAAGATTGGCAGGCGGTAAAGCGTGTAGCGAGAGGTCCACAACGCATACTGGAACGGAGTACGTAGGGAAAGAGTGGGCCAGGGTTCCAACATGGCTTGCATTGGTTGATTATTGTCTTGTGTACTGGAAGGCGAGTAGAGTATGATTTCAATGCTGAGAGCATGTGGAAGCAATAGACATATCCACAGCCTCTTCTTACAGTCACAATCGACGCAATCACGAACATGTGCCCAATGCTTGACCAAAGTAACAACAAAGGTTCAAAGCAGTCACCGAATTCGAGCCTACTGTGCAGAAACTCTCACACACTTCGCTCGTCAATGATGATATCAAAGCCCACCAGTGCTCCCTGCTGCATAATTTGTACGCTGCTTGCAATCGTGGAGTGCAGTGAAGACCCCGAGACCGAGATCACAACTGTTCATCGCAAACAGTCTTTTCGCGGGGTCACTGGAGACTGTGCTTCAACCTTCGTCCAGTCACCAACCCCGATGTATCGAGAATCGTCCTCAATACGTGGTACTGGAGAGTACTCGGTGCGTTGTAAGGTACGCAGGATACCCCTCCAAAGGTATTGCCCTTCCTCTATCCAGGTTATGCCTGGCTGTTTACTCTCCCTGGCAAACATGAAACATCCGAGGTGGCTGCGCATATCTCTCCCTAAGTTTCCCGTAGCCGTGCATCGTTCACTACTTCGTGAAAGCCTCGCCACAGCCTTTCGAGGTGCGCATCGACGTGAACCTTGACCTCTTCTGTTCCTGGTGCACATGCCCAGCTAAAGAAAGTAAGCATGGACTATATCTGCAGGGAAAAAATTTTCTCGGCCACTAACCATGGCGCCTCCGAAAGATTTGTAAGTCAGACCTATTGAAACACGTCCACATGCGCCCGTCTCGAATCTGCCCTGACGAGCCAAATATGTTAAGCTTGAATGATGGAGCAGTATCCCAAGTCAGAGCGCTTTCTGAGGAAGACTTTGTATCGTAGACCCCATCCATGCGTCAACGGCGTCCGCTGGGAGTCCGGGACCCGCCAAGTCCATTTTGTGCATCAAGGGTGGAGATGTGGCTGTCGATAACCATGCAAACGTACATGTCTTCCAACATCGGACGTTGCAGACTGGCTGCTGTATTCCCGGATCTGCCCAGAGCTTGCGCAAGCTTTGTTGTCGAATATGCCACATCATCCACCAGATGGTCGGGCAAGACGGAGATCCCAGCGCCTAGGATTGAGTCTGGGGTACTCTAGAGGCCGAGACTGTCATGTTCAATCATTTTGTCAAGTTCAAGAGTCCACTGATATGAACTGTTGGAGCCACTTTCGAGGCCGAGGGAGATTACGGAGTAAGGATTGCTCGAGGCTGCGATTTGGCTCCAAGACAATGTCTTGTAGGACTGTTGGGATGGGCCGAATGCCACGAACAGGTGGGTTCACTTGTTGTCGCCTATGTACGTGTAGCTTCTAGTGGTCGACGTTGAGCTAGGAGGATGGTAAGTAGCAAAACGTGAGCGGACAAGTTACGACAGATTGTGAATGGAGACCTGGCCCATTGCATGCTGTAGTGTAGTATGCTGCTGATGACTCGTAGCCTGCGTGCAAGGCTGTGGCAAAAGTGGTACCTGCTGACTTGGTCGCGGACGGGCTTCAATAGCGGCCAGGTCCGTCCGATGCTTGACTCTTACTGGCACCAAGAGCAGTGGACACAGAGTCAGCATTTCACTTGGCTACGGAGCTCACCGGAAAAAACATGATTCAAGCTGGCGGCAGCCGCGAGACAGATACGTGGACGGAGTTTTCACGATCCCCAGCCACGTCGACTTTTGCTAGCAGAAGTAATTCAGCCACGACAAAAGACTTCGCCCAGCTGATGATCGTGATGTTGCTGCTGGGATGAGCGACGACGATACGAATATTTTTGCCACAGTCTGCGTGTAAGAATGCAAGAAGATGCACTTTGCCACAATAGGATTGAATTACCTCGTCGAGTAAGTACAAGTGACCCGTACTCCGTAAAGACGGGATGCTCTGCCGTTGTCATTGGCCAATGGGAAACATTGGCAGCAGCTGACGGTGAAGCAAAGCAGGCAGGAAGAATATCGTGGAAGCCACATTGTCGCTGATTGGTGCAGAGGTCAAATTGAAGCTCACCGCCTGGGTTTTGACCAACCGACGGATCCGGTGGGGTGAAATTTGGACTTTCCTCATACCGACCAGTCTGGGATTGGCACTCAAGGATGCCCCTCTTCTCAACCGAGCTTTGTCGCTACCGACTGTGATCGTCAAGGTACCATGAAGCTATCTTTGATTTATCTCCGAGCATGTGTACATGGGTACTCTACTGGTAGATACACCTGCGCGTCTGGCCAAGTTCACGATTTTGGCTGAGATCCAGGTACATGATGAAATACTTGTTTGTTTACCAGCTTGTGATCCTCTTCATGACGTTGAGAAATTGCTTAACGTTTAGGTGGGGCATGAACAAGAAGCAAGAAACCAGTGTCAAGCCACAACTCAGTGCAGTCAGGCCGTTAGCCCAGTCGCAAGATTCGATCTCGGCGCCCCATCTTTGGCACCAATCTCGAGGCCCACATGTCTCCGGTATGCGCTAGCATAGCCCGGGATCTGGCAAACCTGGGCAGCCGCGTGTGCTGTACGAGTCGTCGAGTACCACCCCATACTCTAGTCACGGTATGGAGTGTTTCTTGGACAATGAGTCGTCTGTCTTTTTGAAGGCTATCCGTCTGTTGTAGTGAGTGCCGTGTCACCTTGATTGTATACACAGGTACGTTAGCTTACTACTGTACCAGTAAGCTGTAGGATTTAGTGGTCCGAAGTATACACTTAGACGTGCACATCAAACTTCAAGATCGCTTACCGAGCCACCGGAAACCAGACTGATCAGCAAAGTCTCCTGAGAGATAGGCTGCTCACCGTACGAGTGACCCTTTCATCCTGACTTTCAGTTGACCGTCAAAGTCTCCTGCGACAGCGTACCCTGATGCTTTTCTCGCTCCTGAACCATTCACTACCGGCTAGTGTTACGAAGTACAGACACGGCATCGTCCCTGCATCCCAGATCGGTAGACGACTACCGAGCAGACCACTGAGTGCCAATCGTTGTGCTGCCAACTCACACCTGACACAGGACTTCTTGTGGGCTAGCCTGAGAGTAGGTAATCACATCCTATATAGTCTGTGTAGGTGTACAATGTGCAGACAGGAAATAAAACCCGACTAGGCCCTCGTGACACCAGGTCTTCTCGTACTTTACTCCGGGAAGGGTTTGGAAAACAAGCACGCGGGGTTTTCGTATCGCACATGATTCATCAATCGAAGATGCCGTTGGTCGCCTCGACCATGACTTGTACAAGTAGTCTCACTACCGGTGGTGTCAATGGCATCGACATCATGCTCGTTATTTGGTCTCGTAACGTATCGCACCATATCTCGATACTGAATTTTGGGCGCTCTACCAAGCTCACTATAGACCTTAGGCTGGGGTACTGCAATCTGCTGGTACGTGCTCTGGTAGTGCAGAAACCCTCTCGACGCTACCTGTTACCGGAAAGGACCAAAACGGAAACTTAATGGTCCGGTGGAATTACGTTAGCGATGTCAAGAGACTAAGCGAAAGTCTGCCAATCAAACAGGGGCCAGGTTTCTCGAAACAGTAAGGTCCATGATCATAACCTTTGACAAGAGTAGTCCCGGGATAAACGAAGAATAGCTCTTGTACTCTAACAGTCGCAAACGACAACTTCTAGTGTTCTGTGGCAGCATCCGTGCACCTGAGGAATGTTGTGTCAAGGCCGACCGCAGCGTGAATTCGCTATCGAGAGGCTCGTGCTCGCGAAACTTCGGATGAAAGAGTGGATCCGTCTCGTATTTTTTCTCAGCAAGAGACGCTGGCATCTGATAACATGGATTCCGGCACGACAAAGCATATGCTTTGTGGAACCACAATAGTAACACTGACAGTCCCTCTCTGGGGATAAGTGGCGTGCTCCTCAACTCAGAATTGTGTATCTTATGCAAATCACTGAGGTTGCATCTCCTAGGTGCTGGCAACTGGGTTCCAAGCTTGGTGGAAATGGTAACACCTTTTTCCTCACATGCTCAATGGAACAGATCAGATCAAATGCCAAAAGGACCTCCCCTGCAATGGCGGTGGGTGGTGCTGGAATGGTCTACTTAGCACAGCAGTGTGCGGTGCAGTGCGGTGTGGTATAGTGCATTGCTCCTAATGCTGGCCGTGCAATCTCCGTCTCGCGAGAAACAAGTGATGGTTACGTATATCGTCACACACTGTTGAAGCAGTGACGAGGCGACGAAACAACGAGCCTCAGTTTCAGGGTCTCAACGTACATGTAGTGGGCGGCTACGACAGCGAGGATCGTCGCAGGATAACATGGTCGCCGTGCCTGAATGTGAGCCTGAACCTGAATGTCAGCATGAGAGAGAGCCAGGATCCGCGCAGAAGTCGAGAGGCAGATGTCAGTGCAGCGGAGCACAAACTTGCGGTGGACAAAGATAGGTGGTCGTGGTGATGAGCTAAGAATTAGAAAAGGCCAGAAAGCCCGGCGATGGCGACAAGAGTTTGACTCTACTGCAGCTATCAAGCGCTAGAAAACGACGCTATAACGCCACAGCATCCATGTTAATTGCGAGAATGCGTCGGTGTGCTCCAGCAAAGCTCACGCTTGGCCCACCAGAAATCTTGGTGCAGCAAAGTTAAAGCGCAGGCGAAGTGTCAGCGTGGTGCGGTCGTTTGCGGCATAGTAATTTGATAACCCGGCACCTGCGCCTGCAACCTCCACCTGCAGTACTCGTACGAACCAAGCACAAGCACCGGCACCAGCACCAGCAGCAGCTCCAGCACTGGCCCAGCGCTCATCTCATCGCTATCGCTGATCAATCCACACTGCTCCCACTCCCATGCCTGCGCACTGCTGATTTCTCGACCTGGTTTTTCCCACGCTTAGAGGAAGCTGCGGAGCCAAGCTGCCTGCTTTGGGTCGCTCTGGACTCAACACTCCGTCTTGCCTGCTGCTTGCACTCACTCTCACTTTTGCTCTTCGCATCCAACAAAACACACAACCCTCCCACACTCCACCTCCACATTAGTCTATCTTCACACTCTTCCTCACCTCTTACCTGTTCATCACCACCCCGTGTGCCATATCTATCACGGGTTTGTAGAGGTATCAACACCACCCGACCTTTCCTGTCATCCGCATTCATCCGGGCAGGGCATTAGCGATTTGTGGTGGCTTGTCTTCGACCTGGGTTTCGACACCGATACATTTTGCAACGGGTTGGCTTTGGGATTTTGGACCGAGACAAAGGAATCACCCGTCTCAACACGACAATACTCGACCAGAGCATTGTCTTACCGAGTGCTAGGAACACCTCGATTTTTGCACCTTGCATAGCCAGACAGGTTGATCAAGTAGATCCCGTGGCCATCGCTCTTGCACTTCCGAACCGAGTACCTGCACTTTTTACCTACACCACAACCAACAGCAGTTCAAGACATACCAAACCTTGATCTCCTCGAGTAATTCTCTGCAAACACACAAACTCGAATTTCTACCGGATTACGAGTCTATTCATCCTTCTCCGACTATTTCTACGTAAGTCATATCCTCTCACTCCATCTATTCAAGCCGTTGGGATTAGTGCTCGGCGCAGACAAATCAAGCATTCGTCGCCAGAGACAACTCAATAGCTCTTCCCCAAGTAGTTGCTCGCTACTACTGAAAAACGAGACTAACTTCGTCCAGGTTTATCATCGTGCATCATTCTTCCCATTCTATCTGCACCGGATCTCCATGACCCTCTAGACTCACCATCTCATCCTACATCTTGGTCTACACCAAGACCACCACACAAAATGCCTTACACACCACCATCACAGCTTTCTCCTGCTACCTCGAAGCAGTCGACTCCCACACCGAGTCGATCCCCATCATACATTCAGTACAACACGTACTCGGATTACACTTTTCCCCCAACGGACACAAGGCCCTCGTTACCTAGATCTGCTGGCTCGTCATCGTATCTCACAAAGCACAGAAGAAGTCCCTCTACACCGACGGGTAATGAGGTTCCCGAAGCTATGACTGACATGCAAAGAGGCATTGCCTTCGATCCTCATGGCAGTTTGCGACAGTCACCACCACCTAGAACGAATGGCATGATCCCACAAGGAATGACCATATCTCCTCCCGAATCAAACCACAACAGCGATGACGAAGAGATTCGAGGTCGTAGTCGAGAACTCGAGAAGGAGAATCTGGCCGAGCTACAAGCCGCTATCAGAGGCATACGGGGCGAGAGAAAATCTGGCTCGCCTGTACGGACACAAGCAACCATACAGATATCTGGCAAGTCTGCTTCGGAAGGATCTTCGCCCACTGAAGGCTCTCGCCCACCGCTCTCCAGTTCGCAACGAAAGATATCTCACTCGAGGTCTAGCACCGACTCTAACGTTGTCTTCGATAAGCCAGTCACAATACAAATCTCACATCATCACTCGAAAACCCAACCGAGTCTTTCACCGCAACCGTCGAGAGAGGATTCTGACACTGACGAAAGCGACAGTGTTGGTTCAAGACCGCCAATGGTTCGAAAGAAATCGGGTGAGCTAGTCAAGCCTGCTCTCAGACCTCATTCTCGACGCCGTCCATCAAGTATGCCTGGCACCCCAACGTATTCCAAGGCTGTCCATTTTGATTCACAATTGGAACACGTCCGCCACTTCCTCCAAGTAGACAGACCGCTTGCAGTCAGTGCAGGATCTTCACCCGTCGAGAACTACGAGAGCGAATCTGAATTTCCTTTCGGATCAGACGAGTCAGGTGCTCGTGCTCGAGGTCCATCCTATGAGTGGGAAATCAGGCTGGCCAATTTCCCACCTGAGACTGACGAACGCAAGCACAACCCCATCTATGTTGACAGAGTCTTTCTCTCTGCCGACAAGAAGAACTTGGTTGGTATTGCCGCTGTCCAGAACTTGGCCTTTCAAAAGCAAGTCACGGCTCGTTTTACTCTTGATTATTGGAAGACCACTTCTGAGGTTGCTGCTGAGTTCAGCAATGACGTTCGAAGAAACGACCCTGCTGACAACCTCGACCGCTTCACCTTCAGCATTAGTCTCGCTGATCAAGCCAATTTGGAGAACAAGACTCTGTTCTTCTGCGTACGATACAACGTAAACGGTCAGGAATACTGGGACAGCAACAACTTTATCAATTATCAGGTCGACTTCATGAAGAAGCCTAAGACCAGAGGTTCATCGCAGCCTAACGGGTTGGGTGCTCGACCACTCAACTCACTGCCACGTAGCAGACCATCTCCTCCTACATCATCAGGTCGTCCCAAGTCCATGCCCATCTCTTTCGATGACTTCGGCACAGCATTTGATAACTTCAGTGTGGCAACCTTCGGACAGTCACCAACATCATTGATCGGTGAACCAAAGATCAAACTCCGAAGCCCAAGATCCAAGTCTGAGTTGGTGCCTGATGCTCCAGCCCGACGAAACAAGTCAGCCGTGCCTATGTTCGGTCATCGTTATGACTTCAACTCTTCGCTATCTGCGGCCAAGAACAACGCGTATGCTCTACTTGGAGAAGAGAGTGGCCTCTCCGCTGTGGTCGACACAAAGCAGTCTTCCCGCGAAATTCCTGACGTAGTGGCGAAAGTTACACCTCAAAAGTCTGCAAAGTTTGTCAACGGCATTAACAGTCTACCAGTCAGCTCTACTGCTCCTGCAGTGACTGCACCGGCTGTGACCGCTAAGCCTACTGCTTTGTTCTCGGAGAAACCTCCACTTACCTCTCAATCCTACCAGGAATTAGTGGACAAGTACTGCTTTGTAGGTACCCCTCGAACGTCGAAAGAAACAATTTCGACCAAATGAGCAATGCTAATGGTTGGTGCAGTTTGGGAATTCCAAGTCATCTCCACCAATGAACAAGACATTGGTTGCTCGTCCAACAGATAGAGCTGTTGACGAACAATCTGTGTCGGACTTTAGTCTCAGCAGTGCTCAATCTTCTGGCGCTTCAACACCTGTTCCACATGGAACATTCTCATCGCCACCATCGGAGCTCTCTTCGGTCAAGGCGATGACACCTACATTATCTCGATCATCATCACCTATGCCTCTTACGGGCTCCTGCAAGAATTCACGTTCGAATTCACCTGCATTCGGTTATCGGTATCATCAATCATCTTCACAGACTTTGTTGGCCGAAGCACCTCAAGCTACTGTCATCCTTGGTTAGAGACCATTATGACTGTAGTCAAACCTTTCTGTCCTATCAGATCTTGATACGGGCAGAGATATTTCTCAGAACCCTTTCTGAGAACTGCGTATGCTTGTCGACGACACGTGTGGGATACGGTAACCTTGATTGGTCCCACCATCCCGATCGTTGACATGTATGCTTGCTCTATTGAGTCTTTGAGCGGCATAAGCATTGTGTGGCTTTTTCGACGCATCATTGTTTTTTGGTCTTTACATTGTTTGAGACTTTACCTCCGCTCTATCATGACTTGCACGGCGTTCCTGGGAGTTTTGATGCATTCATAATAGACCATTGTTTTTTTTTTTCGTCTGCGCCAAAATCTGAGCAGACTGGACGATTCTTACGATCAACGATCGACACGAAACATCAGAGATGTCGTGGAAGGATGACGAATCGGGTATGCTTTTTGCGATTTGATTTTTTGGAATTGAGGAACAGGGAAATTGGAGGTTCGGAGAAAAGTTTTCGTTCTTGATGAGGCTGCATTACCGGACGGTCAAAGACCTGACGTGTACTTGGTGCCATCTACGACTGCGTTTGACATGTTGAATCCGACACATTGTGGCCGGACGAGGGACGCCTCGCCTTGGAGCCTGGTGGTGCGGAATCGACTAATCAACGAAGCGAGTTGCACAAAAGTTGCGTATGGTTGTTGAGGTTCAGGCGGCTTCGATGAAGGCAGGTTTTTGTCATCGGCTTTCAATTAGATAATTTGCAGTGTTGATGGATGAACGCGTATAGGTAGCCGGGATGCAAAGAGGATAGGAATCGAGAATTCCTATTCCATGAGCTCATCCTAGAATGCTATTAGTACATAAGTATCAATTTTGACTTACCTTTTGATCAATCAAAAGCGCATTCTTCGATTGTTTTGCATTCATCTCCAAGCGTGATATCCAAGGAGAGAAGAAGGTCTGCAGAAGAAGAGAAAGATGTCTGACCCCTACCTTGAGCCAGACAATCCAGACCCATCCCTTGATCAGAACAGCATTCCTCACCGATAACAAAGCAAACAAGCAAACACAACATGTAAGGAACCAGAACCAAATCTCAAAGAAAAACCAGCCGCGCAACGGTCTTTGTCTAGAACTACCCTCGACGCAAACACCACCCAGGTGGACTCCGGTTCTGTTTGTGTGTTTGTTTATGTTCATGTGGATCAGAAAGATATCGATCGGCCTTCTTCGGTGTTTGAGTATCGAATTCTGCATGTAAGGGTAGAATTTTTAGGATGGGAATTGTGGGTCGTGATGGGAAGTACACGGACACGTGGCATGTGAGGATGTGCAGTCGGTCTTGGAAAGGTAGGTTGAGTACGTGAAAATAGATAAGAGAGAGGTGTTTGATTTGAGGCTCTGTTGTTTGGGTGCTTGGTTGTGTGGGTTGGATTGGTATTTTTGGGTCTTGTGGTAGGGTTTTGGGTTTTTCGGGTTTGTGTTGGTGTGGTGATGAGGCTCTGTAACGTGTTTTTGTGTATTCTGTCGGGGGTATTGTGGATGAGTGTTGCCAGTGTTGGTTAGTGGGTTATGGGACGGGGGTTTGCACCGTGTGTGACCCGTGTTATATCGTGGTTTATGGTATCGTATCATATCATGTTGTGTTGCGGTGTGTTGCGCTGTGCTGTACTGTGCGGCACTCTGACATGTGGTTTTCTTTGGAATTGCGCGCTGGCTGTGGGTTATGTAAAATGTGAGTTGAGAGCCATATACCTATACACACACGGAAGGTTTTGGTGGCAGTTTGGCGTTTACTTGGTATGACGTTCTATTAGTGATGGTTTGTGATTTTTCATATTGGCTGTCTTAGATATTTCTTGGGGACCCATTTATTGTTGATGAGTTCGATAAGTTCAACCGATGGTGAAGCTGACGTGTAACGGGCTGCCTATATTTGTCGTGTTTTTGTTGCTGTTATGTCGTGTTGCCTTTTTTTTCACCTGCTACCGAGGCTCAGGGTCAACGGAGATCATTTTTCCACCGAAAGTGTTATTCTTCTCGGTCATGTTCCGATGAGTTCGTGTGTTGCTATGATGATTTTCATGCAAGGGACAAGGTTGGTGATGTGCTTTTGCCGGCACTAGACAGGGTTGGAGACTCTCGGATGTTTGATGTTGATCATTTTTGATGGTGTGGTTTTTCCCTGATGATCTGTGTGTGGATGGGGTGTGATATCATATCGTGCTGGATTGATGCCTGGTCGGGATGTCGATGCTGTGAAATACCCTGGTGAAGGCCTGGGGAGCTGGCTAGCTAGCATCCGGGGAGTTGTTGTGAGGAAGGTGAGGATGGAGGGTGTTGATGTGTCTGTCATGTAATGCGTGGCGTATGCTGCTGCATTGTATCCCTGGTAGTGACGTGGACGTGAACCAGGACAAGGTCGGTCATTGTTAATGCTTAAAGTATCGTATCCTGTCGTAGTAGAGAAGTGAAGATAACAAGAACAGCAGGTTCTCTCAGTCTTGACTTGACGCAGATTACATTCTGGGAGATCGGGCAGACATCGCATCTAGACCCATGCAGTCGATCTCAAGGCAAAGCTTCCACCGGCCAAGGACAGACGAGAGATTTGTTTAGTTTCAAATCGAAGATGTGCTCGTGACCTCTAACAAGCCATAGAGCGTCCAGAAGCAACGATAGATCTTGGTTCGGACGATGCTCACAGGGCAGATGTTGTCGTCTCAGGTACCCGAAACCCTACGTGGCCCGTTGCGTGTGGTTAGGCGTCCGTAGAAGATGTGCTAAGACATGTACGGTACTCTATGCTTGCTTCCTATTGGCGATTGAGAGACCTCAGTGAAGCAACAAGACCAAAGCATCACACCCTTACAAAAAGAAAGAAGTGAATAGACAACAACGCTGACGGAAGACGCACGACGGCAGATGTATTCATTCACTTCCTTTCGTCCTTATAACTATTTTTCTCATTGTGGCTTATTCCCTTCGAGCTTTGCAGAAAAAAAACAGGCTGAATAACATTTAGAGTAACATGGCGGAAGGAAGGCGGCCAGCTAACCATTTCCAGCTGGTCATCTGAACAAGAACAAAGGCAACGCGGCGGTTACACACCGAAAGAGAAGGCCGAGATTGCTTTTCCTATCTCGTTAAGATGGACATGTAGATCCGTTGACAGTTCTCGGCAGCTCTGGAGGGTGAGCACTTGTGTCTTTTTCATGGTTATCGTTGCTTGCTTCGTTGACTTTGGTTTGTTGTGAAATTTCCCTGGTGGGTCTTCGGGGTGCTCGTGACCGCCTGCAGAGTAACCATGCACCACATGGACTGGTCTAGCTGCGAGCTTACGATCTTCTACACCGACATATGGATTGATTGAAGCCTCGGTTGGGTACGGTTCGTGTGATCTGAGTGTTTTGATTACTTCGATTGTGAAGGTTCGGGATGTTCTGTGTGCAGTGGTGCGCTTTGCATGAACTGCTATCGCATGTTGTTCGTCTCCAGAATTTGATTCCGAAGCTTGTCGATGGCCTTTCTACGAATATGAGTGGTCAAGGAGGAATTATGTTACTACGGAATATTCCACTCAGGATATTATTCAATCAAGGTAGGTAGAGTCTGGGTACTCAATTGCATGTTATTGTCCGAAGCCGAGGTCAATCAGTTATGGAAGAATGCAATCAATATTTGGAATGTCTGGATCAGTCGACCTGACCTGGGACTGTTCAACCTGACCAGCAAAAATATCAATTGCTCAAAAGGTACAGTCCTCATTTCTGTACTGTTTAATCAGAGTCATGGGCTCTCAGGAACCTATGATTGACTTGAAGATCTTCTCGTGTGTGATGGTCAATTCTATCCTTCACTATTGTCGAGTGACCATATCCTAGCACTCATCCTATCAACAGTTAGTACAGTGCGATGACATGATATTATGATGAACAAAATACCTGGTCTGTGTATCGCAATAGATACAATCACATCATGTGCAATCTATTCCTCCTCATCGCCTTCAGCGTCTTTGGCGGCCTCAGCAACCTCGACGTCCTCCTCAGTCTTCTTGGCCTTCTGTTTTTTCTTGGGAGACGCCGAGTCACTCTTGCCCTCAGCGTCCTCCTCAGTCGCCTTTGGCTTTCTCTTTCTTGGAGTTGTGGCTTTTGGCTTCTTCTCGATGGCAGTGGCGACAGCGTCTGGATCAATGAGTGTGAACTTGTTGTTTGCGTACTCAATGCCAAACTTCTTCATCATTCCCTTGAACGCCGTCGTAGCATTGTCTTTGCGATTGATCTTTCGAACCTTGGCAACTTCAGCCCAGTCGATGGTGACCTCGCTGGTGATATTTCCTAGGACCAAGAGAAGGTGTTGAGTTTGTGCTTCATCCATCTTGATTGATGTGGGGAGTGTGCTGGTATGTCAAATTGATGTTCTTGTGTTGATCGATCTTGGACTGGATCGGTGGATGTTAAGAGTGGTTGGATCTGGGAAAGAAGAGATGCGCGGACTCCTTAAATATGAATGTTTGGTTTGCGCAACATTATCACTTTGCTATCGATCATGCCAGGCTGACAGCAATCAGTGAATGTTGTGATCTTGACGTGACTCTCTCCCTCACGTGAGTGCAGAGTTCTTCTCACGTCCATGATGTCTGACTTTGTCTTCACTTCTCTGCATGTGATCTGTCCTTACAGGGTACCGTGCTAAATCTTCACTTTCTCACTTACGAATTTTTCCGTGATTCTGAGTACAGATCTTGGGAAAACTAGCGGGATTGCTCTTAGGTTGGTACCACTACGTACCATTGCAAATATTACTGTCGACCCGTGCTGCATTAGTGGTGGTTTCGTATCAGGGCAGGTGCTGAGTGAGCGATTTGGCCATTTGATGTTGTGTGGTCAGTCAATGACTGGATTAAAGTAGTCTGAAGAGGACACGAGAATTGTACTACAAACCAAATCAAGCTGGCAAGATTCGAGAGACAGTCATCGATGTCCTCCGTGAGCTATTGGAAACTGGCAAATTGGTTGACCACAATTCGCTCAATCAGCATCTGCAGGAGTTGCTTTACTCTGTAGAACATTACATGTATCCGAAAACGAGACCTCGCTCCTTTCAAGTGCTTAAAACAGAAATGTCGGGGAAGTGAAATTACTCGGGGCTTCTTTAGGAGAGAGAAGGGAAGGATAATGGGAGGACGTCTGTGATGTCTCGTGGGCATGGACAAGAGTGAAGACAAGATCCTCAATCGTGTTCGGAATCAGAGCTCCTACTCAATCGATTTTGCACAATTACGAGGTTATTGCTTCCTAGAGTGTAGCAATGGATGGGAACATGTATAAATCGAGTAGGCTGTCATGGTCCTCACCCCTTGTCTAACAGATTGATACCTGCGCGATCTCTCTCAGAGCACAGCAGCGCGAACGTGTAACTGTCTAACTACTTTAGTGCTAGCTCTCAAAGCACTTAACACGTTGACACGTCGGCACTGTTTTGATAGAATGCGCCCCTCAATAACAACACTCATGCGATAAAACTGTCGATGATCTTGTGATCGAAGTAGAACAACACACCAGCAAGATGTCGACACCATCATCTCGAAGAAGTGCGCGGTCCGGCAGAGGCTCACAAACGCCTACACCAGCCAGAGCATCGAGAAATACACCTGCGAGACAACAACCTAGCGATAATGTGGCAGCGTCCTCGTCGCCAATGTTCTACCGTTCTTCACCTGCAGTTTCGACCCCAAGACAGACTCAACCATCCAACGGCGATGTCATTATCAGCTCTCCTCCCAGACCTACAACCCCTGAAGACCGCGACACCACACCGAAAGCCACCAGAGCGACTAACGTGGGAGAGTCTTCTCCTCTAAGATACGACCCAACCTCGAGTCCCTCAAGATCGCAGCAAATCAGATCCGATGCGCCATCTAGCAGTAGCGGGCTGGTTCTGCGATCAGGTCCAGCCTCCGGCAGGCTGACCACGCGGAGGAGTGATATTCACTCAGACACATTCGCTGGCTCAAATAGGAGACGAGTCTTCGTTGGCGAAGATGGAGTTCCAGTAAGAGGTGACGGCCAGCCGGACTCGGACGCCACTTTCTCGAACATCAATCCCGATACTTCAGATGCGGACGTACTTGGAGGAGAATCGACGAGGGTGATATGGGGAACAAATATCTCAATCACTGATTCTATGTCGGTTTTCAAGAATTTTATTCATAACTTTGCTCCAAAGTACAGGATGTGGGCAGATGGAATGACAGAAGAAGAGACAAGAGCACTGGGAGATCGTGCGAATGAGAAGGAATACATCAATATGTTGAATGACCTGCGAAAAATGGGTCTTCAAGGTCTGACATTAGACGCGAGAAACCTCAAAGCATGGCCAGGAACTCTCAAGTTATGGCATCAGATGCAAGCCTACCCTCAAGAGATTATACCTCTCATGGATCAAGCGATCAAGGATGTCATGATGGAACTTGCAAAGCGAGAAATGCAGGAATTGCAAAAGGCAGCCAACAATCGAACAGCTCGACGATCTCGAGGTGCCAGTTCAATGCCTCCATACATGAGTTCAGATGCCGGAACACCGGCTGCACCACAAGAGGTACCTAACCTGGTTGCGGATGTTGAACAGCGAACGTACAAAGTACTACCATTTGGGCTCGAGAAAACGGTCAACATGAGAGATCTCGATCCTGCGGATATGGATAAACTCGTTTCCATAAAAGGCTTGGTCATTCGTACGACTCCTGTGATTCCAGATATGAAGGAAGCATTCTTCGTGTGCTCCGTCTGTGGACATGCTGTCCTGGTCAGTATCGATCGAGGCAAGATAGCTGAGCCAGCCATATGTTCTCGAGAAGCTTGCAAGTCAAAAGACACCATGCAAATCGTTCATAACAGATGCAACTTCGCCGACAAGCAAGTTATCAAGTTGCAAGAAACCCCTGATTCGGTACCTGATGGTCAAACGCCGCATAGCGTGTCTCTATGCGCATATGAAGAGCTTGTTGATGTGTGCAAGGCTGGTGATAGGATCGAAGTAACTGGTATCTTCAGGAGCAATCCTGTCCGTATCAATCCTCGTCAGCGTACCATCAAGTCTTTGTTCAAGACATATATTGATGTGCTACATATCCAGAAAGTTGACAAACGCAAACTCGGAATAGATGTCAGCACTATTGAGCAGGAACTTTCAGAACAAGTGGCAGGAAACGTTGAGCAAACTCGAAAAGTCACGGCAGAGCAGCAGGCCCGTATTGAGGAAATCTCCAAGCGGTCTGATGTGTATGACTTGCTATCTCGAAGTCTGGCTCCCAGTATCTCCGAGATGGACGACGTCAAGAAGGGAATATTGCTCCAGCTATTCGGAGGCACGAACAAATCATTCGAGAAGGGTGGAAGTCCAAAGTACAGAGGCGATATCAACATTCTTCTCTGTGGTGACCCTTCGACCGCGAAGTCTCAACTATTACAGTACGTCCACAAGATTGCTCCCCGAGGTGTCTACACGTCTGGCAAAGGATCTTCTGCCGTCGGTCTCACAGCCTATGTCACAAGAGATCCAGAATCACGCCAACTCGTGCTCGAATCCGGTGCTCTAGTCCTTTCTGACGGTGGTGTATGTTGTATCGATGAGTTCGACAAGATGAACGAAAGCACAAGATCAGTGCTCCACGAAGTCATGGAACAACAGACTGTCTCAATCGCCAAAGCAGGTATCATCACAACTCTGAATGCCCGGACCAGTATCCTCGCCTCCGCAAATCCCATTGGTAGCAAGTACAACCCGAACCTACCAGTCCCACAGAACATCGACCTCCCGCCAACTCTACTGTCGAGATTCGATCTGGTGTACCTAGTCCTCGACCGCATCGACGAAGCTAACGACCGTCGACTCGCGAAGCATTTGGTAGGAATGTACCTCGAAGACACACCCGAACACGCCAGTAGAGAAGAAGTCCTAGTAAGTTCCTCAACCCATTTCCCATGTCCCAAATCACCATGCTAACATCTTCTCACCAGCCCGTCGAATTTCTAACTCTATACATCTCCCACGCCCGCACAGCCTGCCACCCAGCTCTAACCCAACCAGCCGCCACAGCCCTAACAGAAGCGTACGTCGCAATGCGCAACCTAGGCAACAGCATCCAAGCCACCGACCGCCGCATCACAGCAACAACCCGCCAACTGGAATCCATGATCCGTCTCTCGGAAGCACACGCTAAAATGCGGCTCTCCGCGACCGTCGACGAATCCGATGTCACCGAGGCAGTCCGTCTGATTAAGTCCGCGATCAAAGCCTCTGCGACGGATGCCCGCACCGGCCTGATCGACATGGGCCTGCTCAGTGAAGGCGGCGGCGCGAGCGAAC
>JABUBK010000007.1_pt1 | contig 29870 bp, 35 predicted proteins | sample 7332671 | NCBI WGS metagenome assembly JABUBK01 (sample SAMN07256342, study PRJNA390944) | subsurface metagenome | isolation source: Methane hydrate marine sediment | place: Pacific Ocean: Eastern North Pacific, ODP site 1244 | collected 2002
CGCCCATCCCAACCGATTTACGATACAAACGAGAAACAAGGAGACAACGAGTGCCAGTCCAACGCCAGCAACACCGATGGATGCCAACACGAATGTAACTACTTGACTCAACCGTTCCGATACATAGACAGCAATACTCGCCACCAAATAATGCCGGGATCAGAAAGATCATTACCCTCCTCACCTGCACCAGGCGCATCCCCTGAAGAATCCCTCAAGTTTTACAAAACTCAATATGAGCTCCTTGAGGCTGAGCTTGCCGAGTTTCAAACCTCAAGTAAAGATCTTGAAGCCGAGCTCGAGCGCGACATTGAACAGGCCGAGAAACGAGAACGACAACTGACGAGTGGAAGGAAAAGACGAAACAAGCTAAAAGCGAGGCTAATACCGCTCAGGCTTCTCTTGAGCGTGAGATCAAAACGTTACGGCAGGACAATTTGACACTACGACAGAGAGTGCGGGACATCGAGGTAGCCAACGATGATTACGAGCGAAAGCAGAGGACGACTGAGGTGTCGCTAGAGGACATGGAGTCGAAATACAATCAAGCTATCGAGAGGGCCGTCATGCTGGAAGATGAAGTCAAGGTGGGCGAGTTAGAAAGAGAATCGCTACGTATTGAGACACAACGGTTGAAAGACGAGTTTTCGGATTTCAGAATAGAGACAGACATCCTGAAGAAGAAGTTGGAAAAGGCAGAAGAGGAGCTGGTACACAAAAGACGGCCTTTCAGCATCACTTCGAACCCTGCCGCAATGTCGCCTAGATCCGAACTTTCACCTACTACCACAGATGCGTCAGCACCATCATTCGATACGCCAGCTAAGGCACCTACTTCGTCGAGCGTTTCCGATACACCAACACCTCCATCACCACCGAACTCCGACAAATCGTCTGCGCTTCCCAACCCATTCACAACCCCAGCACCCAAATCAAGGCTATCGATTTCTGGAACGAGTGCAACCCCTCGCCAGATCCCTATGTCAGCTCGCGCAAATGGCCACGTTCGAGGACCGTCGGTTCCAGCCATTAGCCGGACACAAGCGAATTCGACATACAGACAGAGTTTGACTAAGGCCAATCTACCGATGCGTCCTACTCCCGCGGGTATTCCTACAGGCCTTCCTAAATCTTCATCGATCATACAACTGCGTAACTTGCGAGGAAAGATGCAAAGTCTGGAAGAAAGAGTACAAAAAGCAAGATCGAAATTGCCTGCGCCAGTAGATACACCGCCGAGAGGATCACCGAGAAGTGGAAGTGCTATGGGTAACCATATACCTGCTTCGATTACAATGCGCAGTAGGCGGAGGAATGGAGGAAGCGTTCTAAGTGGACAAGACTCACAGACTGAGGAAACTCCCAACAGCCCTTCAGGAGGCAGAGCGAAGCCTAGCAGGCCTTCTCTAACAGGTCGACCAGCCTCACCGACGAGAACAACAATGGCAGCACCACCACGACCATCTAGCCGAACCAGCGCAGTCTCTCATCGCACATCGATGAGCCAATTCCAGCCTGGACATAGCCGACCGAATAGTAGAGCAAGCATATCAGGACTGCGTTCATTGACTGGGCAAAATACATTCGCACCGAATGCCAGTATAGATCGCATACGACCACACTCAAGTTTAAGCAATCACGGGCAATACGATGGCGCACTGGACGAAGAGACTGAGAGTAATGTAACGTCAAGGTCACCCAGAAAAAGTATATACTCGAAGCGCACAAGTGATGTTGGTACAGCTATACCCGGTTCAGGACCGCTGAAGAGGACAAGTCTCGGAGGAGGTACACGGTTACCAGCACCCTCGAGACGACAGAGTGGTGGTGTTGTATCGATTGAGGGACGACCTCCTTCGAGACAAGTACTTGATGGCGTGAAAGAAGGCTACCAAGATGATATGCATGACACGTTCTAACGACTGACGATAGCGTGCTTTTTTGAAAATAAAAATATATTTGGTGATCCTTCCTACCGATGATGTCTTCCCAATTTCCCGAGATCCTTTCTATCGCGGACGGTGTCCAAGTGGGCCTGCTTCCACGAGGTTGTTGTCCATCGACGTATGACCCTGTAAGCCCTGTACGTCGTATGACGATTTACACTCCATCTCCTGATTGCGAGAGACACCTGGCACAGCCACTTTCCACCGACGTTTTTGGTCTCTCGATCGGGACAGGTATCAACAAAGATTTGTCGCGCTGGGGTCTGGCCCTTGTGGCTAGAAAGTGCTAGTGGTAGTGGTGGTGCGCCCCGAGAAGCAAGTTTTTGCAGGGGTGAGAGATTGGAGCTTGCCGATCTGTGTGTATATGATGTCATTTTCGTAAAGAGAAGAGAAAGTGAGGGTGGGAAGATCCGGGAGTGACAGACATGTGGATGGTCACAGGACCCCTCGGCTCGTTTGTGAGATGTTGTAAAGGAGGTCAGTTGGGTAGATATATTCGTTGTCTGCGCCCAACTCTTGCAAGTCCTGGTCACAAACCAAACTCTCGTACAAATTTTATCGTCGCGAAGCCTGTTCGTAACCTACTATCCACCATGTCTCATTTCCCTTCGAGATCGAATACTGTTTCTACCACCAACACTCGTGTGTCGGATGGTGCTGAAGCTGTCCCTACCAATGATCCTAGTAGCACCTTGGGTCTCCTAGAAGAAAGATTATCAGCATGGAAACACATGTGTGGCTACCTGGAAGACTATGTCAAAGCTGTCGCTAAGGACCAGAGCAAGCAAAGCAAGGACAGTGAAAAGATTCTCAAGACACTCAGCAATCCTCTCAAGGAAGGTCACCACTTCGATCAATCTGTCGGTGGTGTTGCTTCTCTATTTGAGAACTTGAGATCCAACACTGAAGCTCAAGGCCGACTCTATTCCGAGACCGAAATCAACCTTACAAACAACGTCCTACCCATCTTCGAGAAACTCCACAAAGAAGTCAAGGCTAAGGGCAAAGAGCTCGAACATGGTGCAGGAAAACAAAGCAAGACTGTAGAAGCAGCCCGCAACACATCCCAAAAACAAATCGAGCTCCTCGGCCAACAATCCGCCAGCTTCGACTCCAGCGGCGGTTACGGCAAAACAACCGCATCCCACGACCCCTACGTCCTCCAACGAGGCGTCTGGTACAGACTAAACAAACAACTAATGGAAGAAAACAGCCACCGCTCCGACCTAATCACCATCCAAAACAACTTCCAACAATTCGAAAACCACGTCGTAGCCACCATCCAAAGCGGCCTCAGTACCTTCAACCAATACATGGCCAGTTCCCACGACCGCTCAAAGACAATGTACGGCGACATCGCCAGCAACGCCGCCTCAATCGACCCCAACTTCGAATGGAACGGCTTCACCCAACGAAACGGCCACATCTTGATCTCCCCCAACGCTCCACCCCGCGACATCAAATCGCTCTCCTTCCCCAACCAAGACCACCGCGCCACCAAACCCCTCGTCGAAGGAACTCTAGAACGCAAATCCCGCGCCGCCCTCGGCAGCTACAAGAGCAATTACTACGCCGTCACGCCCGCCGGCTACCTCCACGAATACAAAGACAACGATAACTTCCGCGCCGACCCGGTCCCCGAACACAGTCTGTATCTCCCCGACAGCATCATCGGCGCCGTCGACGGCACCAAGTTCGCGATCAAAGGCAAAGATAGCTCGGGCAGTAAAATCAGTCAGAAGCTCAGTATGTCCTCTGAATACACGTTTAGGGCACATACCCCATCGGACGCGGCGCAGTGGCATAGTATTATTGCTGGTGTGTGTTCGGGACAGACGGATTCGTTGCCGAATTCGCCGATTAGTAGGCAGGGCACGAATGATATTCCGGCGAATATTGATACGACTATGGCGGGGGGTGTTGGGAGTGGGCGACATGATCAGGTGACTGGCACCACGACTAGTCCGCAGGCTACGACGATGAGTCCGCAGTCGGCGCATCCGACGACGGGGTTGGGTGGGGCTGATGTTAGTGCTCCTACGCAGGCACATTCGGGGCAGACGCAGGGGATGATGCCGATTCGAGAGAAGGAGGTGCAGTAAGCGGTCACCGTGTGATGGATGAGATCTCGCTTCTCAGGTGATGCGAGAGAGCTTACCCGGTGACCGTGATGCTGCTTGTCAGCCATGCAGTTGCCAGTGGTACAAAGTGCCAAGTGAGACTTATACTGTGATACGTGCGAACGTATTCGGCTGGAAGTGAAGACGGCGATGGATGGGACTGTGATGCATTGCGTGCATTGCGTGCATTTCTTAGTCGAGTGTAGTGCTTTTGTTTTGCGAGTCTTTAGTGATACCATGATGTTTGTTGCACTTAATGATTGTCTTAGTGAGTCGAGTCTACTCTATGATAGTCTACTCTAGCATGATAATGAGAAGGGAATATTTGATATGAATTGTTTTTGTTAGTTTTGTCCATCTACCTACGAAACGTATTCTGTGATGTGCTTTGACACATTATGTTGGCTATCAAAGATAGTAGATGTCTATGTTAGGTAACCGATTGATATCTTCTCTCTACCCGTGTCTGTCTTTCTGTTCTGATCTGTTTGACTGCCGTGCGCTATTACCCACGACCAACACTCCATCATCATGATACACTGTACACGGTCCCAATAATGTTTGTCGACCGGATTACCCGGTATATTCCTCGGAAGCTGCCGGGTCATGCGTGGCCCTGGGTCCACATGTGTGGATATGGATGCGTAGATTCAGGGACTGGGTTCGGGGTGATGAGGTTGGTTCCGAGGTAGCCGGTCAACAGTGTCTTCAGCAGAGAGGAGTAGAGCTGAGCCACACTTGAATGAGGATCGGAATTGAGGATTGAATTATAATCACAGTTACGTGTGTGTAGGTTCAAGACTGCTCGAGCAAATTCGACTTTTTAGTTTTCTTGTCTGCAATTTCAGGTCCCTGCTCCTGACTGTTGGTGATTGAAGATTGGAGATCGAAGGCAGATTCTGGTCCAAGCTGAGTATATCTGATAGCCATGATGAAGACTGCGTTCGACTGCTCGGGGCAATATTGGACGCTCACCCGGACTTCAATCCTGGTGGCAGAGTGTACCTTGCTAGACAGAGCGTTGGTGGACCCTCGTACGATGTGACATGATACGACACCAACATAGCCAGCATAGGTCAATTCTTCCATCGCCGTACGATATCGTCTTTTACTCCCTCCTCCCAAGTCCTGCCCTCCGCTGCCCTTCAAGTCTTCGTCTCAACCACTCGCGTTCTCGTATGGCTCCCCTTTTCTTGGCTCGATAGACAACGAATACGATCAGTGATAGTGAGAGGATGAGGACAGCGAAGAAGGGTGCTGAGGGTATTCGAGATGTCGATTCTGGGCTTGGGGCTTCTGGGGAATCGATGTGTTGTTGCTTGTACATATGTTCGTGCTTGACTTTGAGTAAAGGCGGGTCGTTGGTTGTGTGTTTCAGGTCGCGGACTGAGAGGGACGGAAGGGTGAAGTTTGCGGGTAGTGTAGGTAACGACGGTTCCGATCCAGTATCCAGCATGGATGTGGAGACTTGGAGGTAACTGCCATCTATATTCGTTGTTTGAGAAACAGAAGGAGCATCCGTTTCAGTCACGACCTGAACATCAGTAGCGCTTTCGAGCTGCGTAAGTGAAGACATCGACGCAAACAGGCTGTCCACGTCTGAATAGCTACCGCTGTAACTGATCGAGACTTGATGCGCAGGTACAGATGCGTCTTGTAGTGCTGGTGGTGTGACGGTTGATGCGGTGTCGGTGTTTGTTGGGTAGGTGGTTTGTGTGACTGTAGAGGATGCTTGGAAAATGGTTACGGCTGCACAGATATTGCCTGGGAGGGTGATGTCGCAGTCTTGGGACGTTGAAGGTGATGATGACGGAGGTGATGCTGGAGGTGAAGGAGGGGCCAAGGGAGTTGGAATTTTCGTTGGTGTGGGTGAGGAAACCGGGGGAGGCGGTGATTGTGTAAAGGTGGATGGATCGGGTTGTCTCAGTGGTGTACTTGATGAATGTGAAGTAGAGCTCTGCCAGGGCGATGTGTAAGAATTCGGAGGTGAGAACGGAGATATTGACGATGATGTGGTTGTGCGGTGTGGCTTTGACGACACAGAAGATGGACTCCAGAAAGAGGAAAGTGTCGTAGCAGTGTCTGACTCCGACTTCGTTGTAGCTGTGTTTGCCTCGAGAGATTCTTCTGACGAATACGAATATGGTGCTGGGTTACTCAAACTGTAGGTGACGAAGTAGCTCGATGGCATTGATGAAGGGTTTTCATCAGAGTATGTAAAAGTTGTGGTAGTAGAAGATGGTGATGTTGGTATTTGTGAACTCAGCGGACTTGGGGAGGAGGATGACCAGGTTGATACTTTCGATGATGGAAGGGGAGGAGGAATAGGAGGGTATATTGTAGATGATCGGACGGGACGGATGGATGAGGAGCTCAGCGTAGACGGAGAGGTGGAAGGTGGAACAGGTCGAGTCGATGTCGTCGTCGACTGCGAATTGCTAGGATCTGATGCTGATCCAGAGGAACTTGGAATGCTAGATGACGAGATTGATGTTGAAGGGACACTTGTCGACTCTAGTGAGGACGGTGTAGAAGTCGAAAGGTCGGTTGTTGTGCTTGACGAAGACTCGCTGCTATCATGATCACATCTCACAGTTGTTGTGACTGTGACTGTCCCTTGAAAAGTCTCTGGGAAAACCTCCAGGCTGCTTGCTTGGACAGTTTCCAGAGCAGTTGGTGTTACCGGCACGACAATATTGGACATCTTGCTGTCAATCTCTCTCTCTTTAACTGGGTTGAGAACGAGATCAAAGACATGTACCTGATAAGTAAGTCCAGGCTGTCGAGGCTGGATCTGGTCAGAGGATGGTCCTTGGAACGATAAGTATCGCAAGGTCAGAAGAATGATCTGCAAATGAGTCGCATATTTGTATTACTCTCCCCGTTTGCAAGCCATGTCTCACGATTGCTTGCGCACCTGCAGACGCTATCACAACTTATCTCCCCCTCGATTTCACTCAGCTTCATACCGCGTTGTTCCGCCTCAGCTTGTTCCTAACCTTGGGTACCCGAGCTTTCCGATTCTTGTTGTAGCATTCCCTGATCAGCACGCAGGTGAAATAGACTGGGATGTAACCCATTGCTATGGGAACGATTAATGCCACTTTTGCCCACATTGGCCATTCGTTGAATGGTGTCATCTCGATTTCTGTAGCAGCGCGGGTTGAGGTTGTTGGCACTCTCCTTTTATATCCTCTTGTGGATAGTGGGTGATCTTACCAAAGGGTTGGGATCGGAAATCCAACTCATTCGTCTCTCGAAATGCCTGTGTGGTATCTGAAAATTTAACTGCGATTTGGTGCCGAAATCGACGGGGTCGAGCAGCGATACCGCCAGATAGTCCCTTCTCATAGCTGCAAATCCTTGCTATGGGTCGTCACGATCACATTGACAAACATCAGATATGCTCAATCGCAACTTCAAACACTTCCCTCCTGCCTTGGAAACACTTCGTGTTTACCTAGATGCTCCTAAGAACACATAGCGATTGTCATGCCTCACATCATCTTCAATTCCGTTCGTTGGAAACGAATTACAACCATTTTCGTCCAGCACCCGCGACTCTAGCACGGAAAACAGGACTTTTGATCTCATCACCAATCTTGTAAAACGGATTCATCAAAGTCTTGACCCATATTTCATACACCTCAGTCATGAACTGACGAATAGCCTCTTCAGTCTGAGGACTAGTTGGATTTTGAGCTATTGAGCTAGACGACAATGTCGAGGTCCTATTTCCCGGAGCTGGAGCTGCACCACCAGGTTGATGTAGAAGCATGAAACGCACATTGGTGCCGGCCATGAAGCAGCTGATATGGGAATTTGTGGGCGCGTAATGATCGATGACTTTGAGCCACATGTTTGGACTTAACCATTGGACTTCTTCGACGACATCAAGGGCTGCGTGGACGATAAATTGGTTCATGTATCGAGCCGATTCGCCATTACGGAAGTGTGCTTGGCCTGTTCCGCCGGCCTTTGATGTCCCGAATGTGTATTCGAAGAGAGGTGTGTCGGTGGGTGAGATGATGACAAAGTAGTACGACATGATTGGAATTCAGTTGATGGATTATGAATTTAATCCAAGCCGAGGGAAGTCTAGTGCGCGATCGTCGCCTACAGTTTCAATGAGTAGAGGGAGGTGAAGGTGTAGATGGCCGATTGACTGACTGCCCAGGTGGTTGATGATTGATTCTTACCAAGCGCATGGGAGATTTGATTGGCTCCAGAAACCCCACTTTCGGCGCCTCTTGTTTACCACCGACTCCCTTTCTTCGACTGCTCTCTGCTATTGTCTATAGGAGCTCGAAGATGCTATGGCGAAGTTTTCACCGACATCGACATGCGGGCTTTATCCACAGTAGAGAGTATAGAGCACTTCGTCAGATTCTTTCAACCTTAACACAGACGCGCACCATGTTATTTATGCGGAGGAGAAGACGTGTTGGGATTTATTCCTCATGTGTCTACATGCTAATGTATTCTATCTAATTTCATGCATCTTTTCTAGACTCTAGTCTTGTGTATCACCTCGACGTCGACCAACTGGAATACCCATCCTTTCAATCATTCAATAACATTATTGACGACCGCTTCCTTGCTCCCCAAAACTCATCATGCAAAAGAACACCTCTCCGTATTCTCATATGCCATGCCTTAAATCAAGCCTGCGCTCCCGTGGCGACACCCATACCACCAGTTAACCCTGCATTACCATGTTCCGGATCCATGTGCTTCTTCTCCTCTTTTATCCTTGCAAGCTTGTTCTCTGGCAGTTCTGGCTTACCACCCAAAGAGGCAAGCACAACTTCTCCGGTGACAGTCATATCATCCATAATCTCAAGCTCCTCTCGTGTGAACAGACGGGGAAGCAGCTTCCATCTCAAGGGGATCAATGCCATGATCAAGACTGGGAAGCCAATCGCTGCGATCGTCTGTGAGATTGCAACTGTGCATGCCCAACCCAACAATTGCCAGCCCAGGTAGTGTGCAACTTGCCGACGTGAAACCTTGAGAAGTGGCTCATGCGACGGGATGAACCTGGGATCTGTGCAGAGGAATTTGATCTTGTGCACCAAGATGGGATTCGTGAAGATTCCACCAAGGCCAACTGTGAAGAACACACCTGAGAGGAGTGCGCGAGGTATCAGTGAAAGACAAACCAGGAGAGGTCCTGTCATTGTCACCACGAAGGCAATACCCATGACGAAGTGGCTGATGCGTTGTTCTGCAACTTTGAGTGCTTTCATTTGGTGGCGAACTATGACAGGTTCAGAAGGGTGATCCTTGGTGATGATATAGTCTGGTTTGTCATCGTAGGTAGTGAGCCCGTCTGTATGAACTGGTGCTTGAGGAACAAGACCATTAGGAAGAGGAATGTTGAGGACACCGCCTACAAAACATGTACAACCAAGGAGGAAGAAGTCCCAGTGAAAGCCAGCTGGTTTTTTCAATGGGAAGTCACGGGCTTGTGCGGTTAGAGATGAGACGTTATGATCGTAGTAGAACAGTAGCATCATCAAAAAACCCATGGGTAGTGCCACGAATACCCACTTGGCCTCGAGGTTCCAGAAGTCCACAACCCAAGGTCTATCGACGGTGGGATAAAACGCACGGGTTCGAGGTATGCGGTTCCACGGGACGTAGGATAGATTTCCAGGGAACCAGCTGAAGCCTGTCCAGAATATGGTTGCAAGAGGATAGGCATAGTCGGATAGAAATCTTCTGACAGGTGTCCGAGCAAAAGAAGTGCTCGGCAGTTTTTCAAGGTAAAAGATAGTGAGGTAGAAGAGTATGGCGAGCATAGCTGACGCAAACCCATTGAGAATCTGATCGTCATAAAAGTTGACAGCCAGTTCTTCGATGCCCTTGAGAACATATATTGTGCCAACGTAGAGACCGAATGTCTGTGCCGAGAAGTCCGTGATGCAGCGCATGTAGTCACATAGATTCGTAATTGCGACGGCCCAGTGCCAAATAGCAGCCCAGATTCCTACCCATACCATGAACTGAGGGTATATTGATACATCGTATATCTTGATGATGTCGTATATGGTATAGTTGAAGAGCGATATGAGACCTGTGATCCCAACCACGGTCAGGGGTTGTGCCGATAAGGTGGAGAAGACAATCGCAGCCAGTGCTGAGGATAGTAATGCTTCGTTGACGCCAAAGAAACCGCCTGTATTATGATTCATGTCCAACTGAAATGCCAGCGCAGGAAGGAGGTTGACGAAGAATATCCTGATGGTGCCGGCGAAGGTACGGTAGTTGAAACCATCAACAATGTCTGACCAGTAATAAGGTAGTCGACGCTTGACATCGTACCACATGCCTCGACAAGGCCGGGCACATCTCGATAGCACGCCTTGATCCTCGCGCCATTTGTATGGATCATTCGTCGTGTCGAGCGTTGGCACCTTGGTGAGCATGGTTGCGTGGATGGTCAACGTAAAATCGATAGCGATGGGAAGCAACAACCACTGTGTACAGCGGAGTGCGAAAAGAAGTCTATGAAGTCACACATTCCGTCTGAAAAAAGAGACCGTCGCCTACATCCAATACTTGTATTCGCTGCGAGTCTCTGTTACGTCGTAGAGGTCGACCTCGGGAGGTATCTGTAAGGGAAGCGCTAACAGCTTGGCTCACGATCCCGGGTGCTTACCTCAACTTCGCATGCATTCTGCCCAGCGTCATAAATTGCTGCATAGGTCCCCTGGGGACGAGAAAAGCTCTGTACAATATGATCAGACCACCGGAGTTGATTTCAGCATGCTTCACGGTGTCGAAATCTCACCGTCGATGTCCAGCATGTGGAGATGGCTGATGGACGAGAATCCTTGTTCTTTTTGTCCTAACTTGCCGGTCTTCTGGACTGCTTGCACTCAAAAACCGGCCAATATCAACATCGACTGGTGTCTGGGAAACTAACCCGGTGGATCTGTCCGTGATCAGTGGCGTCGCTAGTGGCGTCAAGACGTTAAGATCTGTCCAATAAACGCCGTCACTTATCCAAACGAGGTGCAGTGTTAGGGTATTTCGTGCTCCAGGCAGGTATTCTGCCCAGCAGAAAAATTCTCAATCATCGAACCTTGCGGGTTAAGCCGGTGTGGGTCGCCATTTACACCGAGCTTCAGCATAGCAAAAACTGTTTCGCTTTGACTGTTCAAGCATGAATTGTCTCGAAGTCTGACACAAAAGCCTCGTTTGAAGGGTACTAGCCAGTGCATAATCGGGTTTCTGTCGGCATCCGGTATTTGTGCTGAGATGGGGTGGTTCCAAATTTATCCATAGCATGAGCTCGAAGTCGTGGAAACGGGTGTGTCTTCCCAGCTAATGACAGATCGTCATTGTACATGTCTGCCTTTTCTGCCCAGGCAGAAAAGTGTCCAATATTGACCCATGTTATTCACCGAAGATGCCTTGCCAATCACTAGTCTGCTGTGAAGATTCGACCTGTGAATCACAACCCGAATCTTGTGATCAGTCGAGAAGAGCTGGATTTGGCGCAGTCTGTGTGCAAAGCATTACGACCACATCGAATGTGACCGTACTCTCAAAGCGTCATGAGAGAGTATCATCCTTGAGGCTAAGATGAGGCTCTTTCCAGTCGTAAAGCTTTCGATATGCTTAGCCAGAGCCCGCACCAGCATTGAGAGTGGGATAGCCCCACATCTTGTATTGAGGCATAGCTGTCAGACAGTATCCCGACGACGTAGAGATTGAAGAAATTTCATCAGGCTGATCTTGAGAAGCACGTCCTTTGCACCTCCCACCGCACTGCTGGCATCAACCTCGAAGGCTTCATCGCTCAGCATGAAACTGATTTTCAGGCTCGGAAATAAGTCCTGCCTCGAGGACAATACTACACCAGGCACCGTCCCAGCTGTTGCAATCACCGATCGACTCGATGGCGACCTCGAGGTTCAAGGGTTGAGGAACAATAGATGTCAAGAATGTTCCTGCAGGATTGAGATCACTCTGGATGGCTCTATGGCGACCGACATTGACACCAGTCTTAGTGTACAAACAGAGCTTAGAGTGACCTTTCAGAAGAGATTTATGTCAATGACCCAGTCGATATCCGTAGGACAGTGTTCCAGGATGACTCCAGAGGACAAACAATTGCATCCTTTTCATTTCAATGTGCGTTCATGGCTTCAACAAAGCATAGAGGAAAAGCCTTACTTCAATATGATGCTGGGCATGCAGAACAATTTCCTGCCGTTGCCGCCGTCGCTCCAGCATAAGGTACAGCCTCCTCCTGGTAGAGATGGGTTGCGAGCAGAGGCAGTTGTCACCTACCAGCTGTCAGCATACTTCTTTCATGGAAATCAGGTGATCAGCTCTGTGAGACAGCCTCTCTTGCTTCTGTTCTCGCCCGGTCCATCACCGCCGTTGTACCTCGGCGACTATACGGACGAATATCAATTACACCAGAGGGCGAAGCTCAGAAACATCTTCTTCAGAGGTGTTGGTGGTTTGGAGCTTCAAGCTCAGCAACCAATGCCCCTGAGGATCAAAGTTGGGGCTGAGACAGCTTCGGTGGGCATTCCGTTGAGCATGCGGCTGCATCTGACCAAAAGTAACCCAAGTTTGTATGACTACGGTCATCTCGAGGCCGATGTCGACTGGCAAATTTGTTCGTCGACGTTTGTTTCGATGTGTGAGCAGTACAAGCCGCCAACAGTCAAGGAGGTATCAATGTCACCTTCAAGCTTCTTGATACGATCTGGGTCCCCCGCTAGGAGGCTTCGTATGGTATGGAGGGAGTTCCGCGCTGTCCATGATAACGCAAAGACAATTGAAAGCGTTCAGGTTCTGCGTCTGAGCATTCCTCAAATATACAACTTGACACCAACTTTCTGGAGCCAATTCTTAGCGAGAAGGTACATCATCAGTCTGCAAGTCAGAGTTGCCGGTCCAGCGAATGCAACGATCAAATTACGGGTACCAGTTCAAGTCGAAGTTGAAGGTCTTCCCTTTGATGTTGATGCGCGAGGCAGTGCCTGCAGCGATGACTCACACAGTAGACTTTGGGTCGACGATGATAATCATCGCGAGCTGCTTCCTGTCTATCCGGGTGTCTAAGATCATTTCGGATATGCTTTGTCTCTGTAGGTAGATTCAATCAATCATGCACCTGGTTTGCAAATTCCGTGGTTTCTGACAGTGAGAAGTCCTCTCAGAGGTGACATGGCACAGACTGAAGGGTCACAGCTTAAAAACATCGATGAATCGTCCAACAAGTTTGGGTATTAAGCCTGGCAGAGATGTAGTGGTTGTCTGAAGACGCTGAAATCACGAGAGCAAGCTTTGGTGAAGGTCGAATGCCAAGACGATTCACGTCCTAACTTGACACGGGAAAGCGTCCTTGGCAGATATCCTCCTCCCAGGTAATTCTGTGGAAAACTGACATGGGCTGCTTGAACAGTATACACATGACGCGTTACATACTGCCATTGAAGGATGGCAGCTCTTTTGAATATGCGTTGGTCCATAAGGTATCGAGCAGCTCGAGAGAGAAAGAAACGCGTTCAGTAGTTGCAGATGTCATACGGTAAACTCGTTCGCTTGACGCGTCCCTAACAGATTCCAACACTCTCTCCCATTGCTTCACTCACCGCATGGACGAACCAGTTCCTCGTATTGGTGATTGCAGAATCTCCACGTATGCTTCCAAGCCCTTGCTAACACAGGTCCTACCACGCCCACCTTTCATCCCTCCACTAACTCGCTCAATCAATCTTCCCTTCTTCGCAATCTAACCGTTATCACTCTTCTGTCTAACTATGCCTTGGTTCCAAGACATCAAGTCAAAGTTCTCAGAACTTCGCAAATCAACCGCCGAATCCACCTCAACCCGCAGCAACATGGCCAATACCAACCGCCTATTCATAGTCCACGACCACACCGGTCAAGAAGGCTCAACCGACCCAGACACCCCAAACCACCGCGAACTCAAGATCAAGGAGGTCACTGAACTCGGCGATGTCACCAGCACCTCTACCTTCGTCAAGCGAGATCTAGGCTTTCAGGGCAAGCTAGGTTCTCATATCCTGATCACATACGGCGACACCATGTTCAGTGACGCTGAAGGAAACGACAAATTCCGAGGAATGACATGTAACTCCACAGCTGTCGCCTGTGAAGAACCTACTTCGGTCTTTGATCCCGTCCTCGATGAGAGCGAGTACCCGCGGTGCTTTCTCCAGCCTAGCGAGGAATATGGAGAGGATCCCAGTGTTTATTCCCTTGGTATTACGAATGTGGTTGAAACCTCTCATGGTGAAGGTATACATTCCACTCCATCTTCACCAACTCCCACATCATGTTCATCAGCCTGCTAACCAAACCAACAGGCATCGTCTACTTCCTCCTAAACCACCGCCCAGACTTCAAAGACCACCTCCTCGGCGCCGGCATCGCCAAGGTATCCTTCGACCCCTCAACCACCAAACACCACCCAATCCCCACCGTCTCACGACAAGGCAAATTCTGGTGGGACGCCGAGAACGAGCCCTGGTACGGAGACATCTGCGCGCTCCGCTCCGGATCTCACATCTACGCCTACGGCCATGCAAAAGACAGTCCCTATATCTACCTCGCACGGGTCAACGCGGCAGACGCTTTGTATCTCAACGCATACGAGTACTGGAATGGAGAGGGATGGCAGAGCGAACGACTCACGAAGGACGAATTTGGTGAGAAACAGAGTGTGTTCTGGCAGATCAACCAGGGACAGATTTATTACTCCAAGTTTCATGGGTGTTTTGTGTTTGTCTACTGTGATAACTTTTGGTCTTGTCAGGTATTGGTATGTTCGCAGCCTCTTTTTCCACTCCCGAAAGCTGTCTGAGAGGCTCTTAACTGACACCTTCACGCAGATCAAAACTGCACTTGCGCCTGAAGGTCCCTGGTCCGATCCTATCACCGTCTACAAGCCGACGCCCATCTCGGAGGGTGGAAATGTCTACGCTGCCGTTCCTCACCCGTATTTTGATCCCTCGGGAAGAACACTTATCATCACGTACACGAATCATCCGAACTGTGTTCAGGCTATACGAGTCGTGAGTTGACATGCTCAATCAGGAGGCAGTGCTAATGACTTTGCAGGACTTTGAGGAGTGAGCTTCCAATGCCGTAAGCAGCTGTCTTCTCGCGATGCTGGGATCTATCTAACACTAGTTGTGGACATAATTCTTCGTCCAGCTATTCCCATTTGAGTGCTAGTTTTGGTCACGTTCATGCTCAGGATCATGCTCAAATGGGGATAGCTGGACGAAGAATTATGTCCACAACTAGTGCTAAGAAGGCCAATTTCGACATCTGGAGGACCGTATAAGATGAAAGACGTGCCAGGTACATGAGACGATGAAGAAAAGAGCGAGCACAGCTACAGGCAGGCGAGGGTGAAGGATCGGTCAGAGACACAGACCTGCTTGATTGATCACCATCAATCACTAACAGCTCTCCTTCTAAGACATGATCCCTGCAGACAACTCACCCTCATCATCTCGGCCACCTCAAGCACTGACGCATCTGATCGAACAGCCCTCGTCAACCAAATCCAACGCAATGCTACCTAATCCAGGCTCGAGACGTGATTCTCAATTGCTTCAATCAGTCATCTCTATTAGACACTCCATCACACCTCGCATCCCACCCCATCTTCACCACCACCAAAGACCGAAGAAGCACATGCCACCTACTCCCTTCCATTCCCACATCCCATCCTCGGTCTCCCACAGCATCCCCGAGCACACCGACAAACATGTGAATCTCATCCAAACCTCTCCTCTACTCTACTTTCCTCCAAACCACATCCCAAATCCTTCCCACGTCATCAACTCCGTGAACTCACCGCCATCAGCCAGCCCAAACACACCACACAGTTCCTCAAAAGCTCGCAGGAGCTAACCCAGTTCACCCGCCCTGCAATCTCCTCCCTACCCGTCCCGTACTCGGCGCTCTGCCCACATCAAGTGACCTCGCAGATCGCCAGCGCTCACAAACCACCACCCCACATATCTGTACAGAGTAGAGGCAGGTGTTTCTAGCCTCCAACCTTTTTACCTGTAAAGCTTGACGTAAGTCGCACTGTAGCCACGCTAGTACCTTGCCCGCCGTTCCGTCGCGTAGCGTAGCGTAACGTGGTAGTAAGCGACATGAGCGGAGCCATTTGTTGTTCCTGACATAGTGGATGCCGTTGAGCAGTATCAGTCGCTCGGTCGAAATCCGAGGTCACGAGCTTGTGACCGCGGAGGTCATCTCCCAAGACGGTAATCTCGAATGCGAGGCGGGAATAATCTCCGCTGTAGGTCCGGAGTCCATACATGAACCTGTGGATGATGAACCTTGCTATTTCGGAAAGACTAAAACGCCAATTAGCTGCAGTAGATTGGAAGTCTAAAAGAGCGACTGGCTTCCGCGCCACTTCTCTGAGGTTAGCATGATTGGAAGCACTGGACAAAGGTTTTGTAGAGTCTTCCATTGGAAGCGATGATGATATTCGTATCTGCATGAGAGAAGAGCTAACTATAGGTTGTGCAAGAATAACGAAATTGCCATCTCTCAACGAGAAAAGGCCACCAAGAACGACGATTACCACAGTCCCCATCTAGGTCCACGAACAAACGAGCATCTCCACCATGTCGATCACTGCTGACCTCCCATAGCCTTGGTGATATCAAGGTCTACTCGTAGACGGGTTTGTGATAGCATGGTAGTGTAGTATGGAAGCTGTCGACCTTGGAAGGTACTGCTATTGCCTTGGATGTCAACAGGGAGAATGGTTTGTTGTCTTTCCATTGCTATGGCCGCAGCAACGAGTTTGTAAACCTCGGCTCGCATGCCTATCGTATTGTTGCCTGGTCCTAGAACGAGATTTGGCAGAGTACCTGTGCCAATGCTAGTTCCATTGACACTGAGAGCCAAGGTGACATTACCAAGGGCAATGCTCATGACAGTCGGATTGAGGATGAAGACACTACCAATGGCGTTGGTACCGTCTGCCTGTGTGTCATTGAGTAAGGTAAACGATTGGAGGGAGAACGACTTGAGTCCGTTGAGGCCTGTTGAATATATGTAAGTATTCACGAAATGAAGCAGTTCAAACTTCAGGATACTGTTGACGTACCTTTCATGGTGATGGTCTTGTTATAGTCGACGTGTACCTTCGGCAGATGACCTTCTTTCAATTGTCCATGACCACGGAGAGCGTATGTGAACTCCTCTTGGCTAGCAACCATAAGGACGAATCTTGTGAATTCTTTCATGTGAGTGATGTTGACGCGTTGTGGTCCAACTACGACGGAGGCATTATTGTGAGCTTTGATCTCCGTTGTCTGGATGCTGGCAAAGGAAATGTTGTTGCCTGGAGGGTCGAGAAGGTAGAGTGAAGCATTGAAAGGGTATAGTGTTGGATGGTAGGATGAGTTGGTCCAAAGTCTCTCCACGACGGTGAGCTCAACAGCTTCCGGTGTCGGATCGAGGATGGACATGTAGGTGACATTTAGCCTTGAATCATGGACTGCATGCCGAGCAGCCTTTGGATATGCAACGTAAACACTATGCTGAGTTAGAAGTGGCAAGGCAATAATTCTGAGAGCAACTCACATTGGCAGCACGATGATCAGGAGAAGGATCGTGGCAATGAGGAGGAATAGCCACCAGAATCGTTTGCAGATGTTTCTTGTCCGATCCTTGAGGCTGGGCTTTGGCTTCTCCATGTTTTCGACTGGAGCAGATTGGTTGTCAGCCATGTCGACGGTCGTTTCTGGTGTGAAGACTTGGAGACGATGAATTGACAAGAGTGGAACGTGCAGCAATGAAGTATTGAATGTTGATGCCGAGAGTATATTATGCAGTGCTTAGAGCATGCTCTGTTGTTGACAGCTTGAACGAATGCCGAATGAAAAGTGGTGAAGAAGTGAGAGAAGAGCTTGAGATGAGAAGGGAAAGGTTCTAGTAGCTTTCCCCATGGGGTGGCTCCTGCCCCATTTCCTACCTTATTTGAACAACACAGCAATCCCAACATGAACAAACCTTCTGCAAACGGCAGGCGCAAAGCATGTCTGGCAGGAACGTTTTGCTTCGATGTTAATACTGTGGTATCAAAATTTCCCAGAGCGGCAAGGTCTAATCTCGATAATAGTTCCAGATATCGGGCGGGGAGGGTCCCTGCATTACACATCCAAGAGAACACGAGGGTGTAGCCCTGGACTTGGCAGCTCACGACCAGGAGTGGCCGGGTCACTAGGAGCACATGTCTGAATCTCGACCGAGGCTGTCAACTGCTTGAATGTCTGTTGTTCGTGAATTGCTCGGAAAGCAATCAGAGCAAATCATGAAAGTGTGTGTGTGCTCAGAATAATAGGATCCCTACACTCCTCAAATCTGCAAGGCAGATAGCGTCTACAGTTTTTTGGAGTAGGAACATGATCTCCCATTCACAGGCACACATCGCGCATCGAAGTACGATCAGCCGTCATGTCAAACTCTAGCCTAATGAGACACCGATGGACCTCCGGTAAAGCCAGTGCGAGAATCGAAGACTGGGCTGATCGAAAATCTTTGTTACAATTTCCGCAGCCCATAGAGTCACCGGAAGTATGAGAAGGTGAGGCAGTAGAAAATTGAGCTCCATTCCGAGAGGTCCAACTCCAGGAATCGGTAGCAGATTGATCCATCGTGAGGCCGTAATTGCATGCGAGGCTCGAGCACAGCCCGTGGCCGCATACAATCTATCGCCGATGGTCCACATCACCGGACCATGGACGAGATAGAATGCAAATGAGACGTGTCCAAGATACTGGTTGAAACGCAACTCGAAGAATCGTTTAAGCGTTGGTATCTGTTGAATCGAGGCGGTCGTAAGACTGGCTGCACAGAACAAGAAGAACCACTTGTAGTCATACATAGCCTCAGGCTTCAGATATGAGAGATAATGCCATCCCAGGGATTTGGAAAATGCATCAAGATCGTTGTTCGCAGCTGGACATCCACCGAGATAGATCCCAATAGCGAGACACGCCCAGGACAGAGACTTCTTGAAGCGTGCCAATCGTGAGAAACAGGCCGGCAGATTATCGTTGGATGAGAGATGATTGAGGTCGCACTGAAGCATGCCCATGACGAACATTGCGCAATACCATCCGTCCACAATAGTCAGGAAGTAAAGGATGAGTCCTGCGGAGCACCACAGGCGTACATGATGCGTCATGCTCGAGAACGATATTAGCGATGTGTAGATGACAATTGATCCTCGAAACTCGATAGGAATCGACCACACGTGGTAACTGTAGGTGAGACCTGGCTTCTCGATTCCGTGAAATATGAAGCTGAAGTTCTTGAATTCTTTGTACCATCTCCACAACTCTGTTCCGTAAGTTGATTCTGGTTGTGCTTCGGTTTTAATGCCAAATAAATGCCACGAAGTCATGTAGCAGAATGTAACACATGCGACAGGAGTAAAAAGCCGTATCCATCTTCTGAAAAGCGCTGACGATAGATTCTCTCCCAACTTGATATGCTCATCGGCATGGATATATTGCAATGGCTTGTGAGAGAGCACGTAACCTGAGATCACAAAAAAGATGGACACTGCGAAATGACCGCCAGAGAAGAAGATCCTTACTCCAGGAAACGTAGCGAAATGATACTGGCCATTGTGACCAAACACATTCTCGAAGACCTGTTCAGGCTTGATGGTTTCATGAGCCCATAATTCATGATGACCCCAGTAGACCTATTGACTTTGTCAGCGGAATGGATGATTGCAACGTTTTGGCACTCACTAGTAAAGCTGCGAACCCTCGGAGACCATCCAGCCAAGCGGTTGAGCGCAAGTTTCCAAGTGGTAATCTACTTTGCGCAGACTCACTCAAGACGTAAGGTCGAACAGAGCTCAAAGCCCCAATGTCTTTGCTGGGAGCAGCGTATTGATCTTGCTTCTCTTTCACCACTTCCCAGTAGCCTCTGCCCAAAAGACCTTCTGACACGACCATCTTGCAGTCAATGCATACGAAATGATGCCTCTGTGTTCGCTATTTGACAAAGTAGACAAGCAGACTTATCTTTGTGAGGCGATGGCTCACTGGAGTGACAGGCAAGCTGTAGTATATCCCAGAGGAGACTCAGCTTTGTCAGCGATGCCAGGTTCGCAAGCCATTATCAGCGCCACGAGCACGGACGGATTAGCCTTCCACGGCGACGTCCTCTGGGTTACGGAGTAGACCAGCATTGCAGCAGCAATCAACGCGGTCAGCAGATCGACCGAGCCCTTGCAAGCACGGACTCCGTCAATGTAGATAGCATCTGGAGTATGGGGTACGGCGTTACTTCTGAGAGCTCGATGCTCGCGCTAAGCAGATATCATGGCGGTAGGCGAGAACGGTTGATCTGATTCAGAAAGCCGCTCCTTCCTCGTCGATCATGGCAGTCTTCGAAAATCATCATTCCCTGATCCGTTTCCTGATGGTATCTGGTAAGGGTATCGAGGTGTAACCTGCATAAGGTACCTGCGAGAGAAGAGCGCTGCAGGAAGCATGACAAGTGGTTACATGATCTTGGCGCAGAGGGTGGGTCAAGGAGAGCACGCTTGCCGAGGCTGATGAGGTCCTCTGTGTTTCAATATGCGTTTCACGCGTTGTACCTGCTCCTGTGCCTTGCATGTGCTTCTCTACACGTTCCTACTAGAGTGCGCCATGGCCAGGTCGTGACCAGCTCCGCGTCCAAGAATATCGACAATGATGTGGTTCGTTACGTGAAGGTCGGCCACACTTTTTCCGAACACAGAAACCTCCTTGAAGCTGGCAACGCGGTCGGTTTGCAACATCGATACCACATGTCAAGCACAACCCGTCATCCATCGAGAACGTTAAGGATCGCGGCAGAAAAGTCACGATGTGCTTGATTGGTACGGAGATATGTTCAAAAGCGGGATAGACTGTCAAGAGCTTGGGATGGTCACGACTATGGTACTCTACAAGAGTTGCATCATGTCTCAGACTTGGACCTCCGGCGGAATCGTATCTGCGAGGCCATAATTCCTGTTTTTTTCTGGATGTCCTGGCAGCTTGTACCCATCAGCACTGACCGATTGGACTGACATCTCAGAAGCACAGAGCCATTCGGCTATTACAACGATCGACACTATGAGCAAGCACGCATTTGTTCTAGCCTTAGTATGTTCAAGATTCTTCAGAATGCGACCGGAAAGCTTAATATCACTTCTGCGTGAGAATCTCAGCACGCGAGTATCACGTGGATATTGATGAGAGAGATAGGATTGTGGAATGGATTAGTAGATCAGTCACATCTGCTTCCCGATGGCTGGTCGTGGCGGATATCCTCGATCGGCGTGCTGTACTTGTTCTCCGAGATCCTCTTCATGATTGTCCAAAGTCCTGCTTGCAGACACAGATGTTTTCTCAGTACATTGAGATGAGTTGCGGTCGCATCAGTGCTTGATTACTCGCGGAACATATGCCCTCCTTTCATTCATTTCATATATCCGCGTTCGCTCACACCGCTGCTCAGTATCAGAAACATGCATGCACCCTCCGTCACGACGACAAAATGGACAACATTCTTGCCAAGACAGCTTCAAAGGATAGCAGCTCCCTTGTGCGGCATCCTTATGCTCGCGTTGTGTCTCGTCTCCAGTTTTGGCTCTCTCGAGAGCTTCGAGCCCATTGAGATCCGATCAGAAAACTCATTTCACTGGGTCACACACGAGTCAGAACAGTTCCCAAGACGAATATGGCAGACTTGGAAAGTGAATCCATTCGGTTTTGACGAAAGAGACCACACAGTGGCGAAAACATGGCCACAAAAGAATCCTGGTCATAGATACGAGGTGCTCACGGATCAAAACGACCTCTACTACGTGGAAAGCCATTTCGGACCAACAGGCCTGAACCGATCAGATATTGTGCACACATACCAAACGCTAACAGCCAAGATAATTAAGGCTGATCTGCTCCGTTATCTGGTGATGTACGTCGAAGGTGGCATATATGCCGATATCGACGTTGAAGCCTTGAGACCGGTTGGCAGGTTTATTCCATCCCGTTTCGACGAGCGCGACGTCGACATGGTTATCGGAGTCGAAGTCGACCAACCCGAATTCAAAGATCATCCAATCTTGGGACCCAAATCTATGAGCTTCTGCCAGTGGACTTTCATGTGCAAACCGAAACAGCCCGTTATGCTTCAGCTTGTAGATAACATCATTTCATGGATTAACGAAGTCGCTGAACAACAACAGGTGCCTCTGTCAGATATTCAGCTTGACTTTGACGCTGTATTAACTGGCACGGGCCCATCGGCCTTCACCAACGCGATTCTACGATATATGACCGGAAAGGTTGGATACGAGGTTCAGTGGAATACTTTCCATGCAATGGATGAGTCTAAGATTGTCGGAGGCATTCTTGTTCTTACAGTGGAGGCATTCGCGGCTGGACAAGGTCATTCGGACTCAGGAAATCATAATGCGAAACAAGCGCTCGTCAAACATCATTATCATGCTTCGCAATGGCCCACGAGCCATCCGCGTTACAAGCATCCAGTGTACGGTGAAGTTGAGCGGTGCAACTGGGTTGAAGAATGCGTCAAAACATGGGACGAGAATAAAGCAGCATTTGATCTTCTTTCGCAGGAGGAACAGCTGAAGCAGATCGCTGATAGAGAAGCAGCTGATGCAGCTCAGAACATGATGTCTCTGCAAGATGGCGGTGCTGCTGTAATTGCGCCGATGGCTCCGGACAACTTCAATGGAATACCGGATATGCCACCACAGCCGATACAAGGCTTGTGATGCTGATAGTTTTGCTTGAGATTCCCCGAATAGAACATCCTGTATTTCTCAGACCTGACAGTTCGGGATACGGTGATACAAGATCCATACCTGTACCGTCGGGCAATCTGGTCATGAACTAAGTGAAACGCCCAAATGCTTTCGAACGATGCTGAGATATGTTACGGAGTAGCACTCCCCCCGGAAAGTTTGGAGACAATGCGGCATTGCATGTCCCACAACTGTGTGAGCTGCCTTGGATGGTCAATTGCTACAAGGTGATATGATTGGTTCCTGCTCATTCACGAGGCCGCCGTGTCAACAGGACCCACATTTCCATTCAGGAAATTGCTCCGTGTCTTGTCACAACCAGGCGTAACTGCCAACTCACCGGCAGGTACGACTCACATGCTGTTCCTTCCATTTCTCACAGCGGGAAATGCGCTTGAGCACCTCGGAACCGACGAGAATAAGTCGAGCTGTCTTGACATCTTCTCAGTATCTGTGATGCAATGGAGTCCACCTGAGAGGCACCCAATTGTGCTTGCTGTCCCTCGGAGTTGTGGTGCAATATATTCAATTCTGCAGATTTGGATTGTCAACCTTGCAGCCGTTGTTGCATCCCAAGCGGCGGAAAATTTTGACGACGAAGAAGTACCAGATTAGTAGAACAGGATGCCCACCACATATCCAACATCATGTTGATATCTTTAAAACGCCCGACCCTCTTCGTGGGACTTGTCATATCGCTCTTCGGAGTCTGGACCATCCTTAAATTTGACCTCATCCATCTTACTGACATTCAACTCTTTGAAAGCCTCGTGGATGGGCAGCCAGGCGAAGTCCCACTGGCGACTCACGATGTCATTCGTTCATTATCGACCTCAGATGGCAGATATTTCCCTATCGACATGGGGGGACAACCAGCTATGAATCCCAATATCATCCCTCATCCATTTCTGGAAGACACCTGGATACTTGTCGCTCAACTTCGACAAGACACACAATATTTCGCCGAGTTGGTGTGCAACGCGAGGTTTGAAGCGGGCTTATTGAGATGCATCAACAATCCTTCCAAACTCCCAATAGCGCCCACATTCGGAGACAAATGTACTGGGGGCTTGGCTTATATTGGACTGAACCAAGGACCTCACGACGCGCGTGTCTTCTACGGCCCGGACAAGCCTTACACCATATATGGCTCGAACTCAGAGCATACCTGCTTTGGCCAATGGGTCCACGACTTTCGAAACTTAGTAGAATGGGGTGATGAGGTGGACGTGTACGCGGAAGAGTTCCTCTTTGCGACTGAGCTGCAGCGGCCACCTCCCTGGAGCGCTATAGAAAAGAATTGGTTTCTTTTCTGGGATTTAGATGGACATATCTATGTACATCATGATCTTGTGCCCAACCGCGTATTTGCCAGAGTTGAGAATTCAGGCGCTGTAGGTCCGGATATGGGATTGGCAGTACGCTCCTTTGATGAAAATTGTATGAGGAGGAATATGCCCAAAGTTGGTCCAGAACTCGAATCAATTCATCAGGCTACCAACTCTCTGTCGATAACGATGTGCAAGCGAGATGACAATTCCTGCGCTCCAGACATCTCAAATACTTTCATTTTCACCGTCTTTCAGCACAAGAAGTACTACAATTTCCATGCAGTCTATGAACCTTACATACTGCTGTTCGAGCAAGTTCCGCCATTCAAGGTCAGCGCCATCTCGTCAAAGCCATTCTGGATTTATGGACGGAAAATTCCATCCTCACCACAACACACAAGTATTGATCTGAACGACACCCATGATTTGTTGAACGACACAGAGCCTGATAAGGAAGAAATGCTGTACATTACCTCTATGAGCTGGAAGGACAGGGAGCAAACGTATCATGGGTACATGGATGATGTATTGTTCATAGCGTTCGGTATCGAAGATGAGAAGACAGCAGCTGTTGATATTCTGGCAGGTGATCTGATGCGAAATCTCAATTTCTGTTAATCGTTCATTCTTGCTCATTCTATGCATCGTTCCTTTGTGTCCTCCATATGTATTCTCTTGAAGCCCCGTGATCCTAGGATGAGGCATCATGCGGAGACGTAGTCCATTCTAAACTTACAGACGCTTTTCATTGAATACTAGACTCTATCTTGGACCCTGAGTCAATCGTTGATGCAGGCGTGTTGACCTGCTTCGAAGCTATCGCTGATGGGCGGAGCAGGAAGATATAGTTCGAGCAAGGTACGTTTAACGTCCGACCATATTGACAGAGTCGTGGAAATTTCCAAAACATGGATACGTCAACCGTGGATTGGGGTTGCTTCCTGAGTAGGTTCCTGAATTGACAGTGTGACTTGCATCAACGCCCGGAGGGCACTTTGAGCTGATGGTAGTGGCTCACCGTAGCAACTCTATCTTGCCAAATGACGCGCTCAAAGGGTCGAACTGATTCCAACATAGTGTGATTCTCATAATTAGATACATAGGTGTTGAGTGCACATGAATAAATATCCCCCGAGATTTTGCTCCAGAGCGGAAAATCCTTGGCACCGGAACGACTCCACGGCGGAATCGATCCACGTGACTCTGGGTAGCAGAAGGATAGTTTCATTTCGATAGATACATTCACATACGGTAATTCACTCGCTGCTGAAAATTCCTCGTCCCCGCTGATCTCTCAAACATGCCCGCGCTAGCATTTGGACTGAAACCGGCGAAAGGTGCCGCGCAAGCACCAAAGCAACCACCGAAACGGAAAGCAGCATTCGACGATGCAGATGAAAAAGAAGATGAAGGCGACGATGGCGGTGTATTCGGGGCTCTGCAGAAACCAAAATCAAAGTCTTTGGGCAACTCAAGTTCGATAGATCGACCGCGAAAATCTCCGAAACTGAGCGAGGACCGCCCAAACGTCGGACAAGATTCCTCGAAGTACACGAACCTATCCGCTTTGCGCAACGCAAGACTGCAGGATGAGAAGGCATCACAAGTCGATGCTTCGGTCTACGATTATGATGAGGTCTATGAAACATTCTCGGCTGATAAAGAGAAGAAGAAAGCCGCCGAGGGTGGTACTACCGTGCCTAAATACATGACGAATCTCCTAGCCTCTGCGGAAGTGCGCAAGCGAGACCAGCTCAAGGCAAAGGAAAAGGCATTACAAAAGGAGCGCGATGCTGAAGGTGACGCGTTCGCTGATAAGGAGAAGTTTGTCACTGGGGCATACAAGCAGCAGCAAGAAGAGATGCGCAAGATGGAAGAAGAGGAAAAGAAGAGAGAGGAACTAGAGGAAGAGAGGAGGAGGAAAGGTGCCGGCATGACAGCGTTCCACAAAGAGCTCTTGCAGAAAGATGAGGAAAGACAACGTGCTGTCGAGGAGGCTACCAGGATAGCGCAAGCACGGAAAGCTGAGGCTGAACTCAACGCTGCAGCGGACGGCGAAGAAAGTGAAGAGAAGTCAGAAGCGAAACTTGCTGCTGAACTCAATGAGCACGGCGCTAAAGTCGTGGTGAACGACGATGGTGAAATCGTGGATAAGCGACAGCTTCTGACAGCCGGTCTGAACGTCGCACCCAAGAAGCCAGGCTCGAATCTTGGCGCAGACAAAGCTTCGGCGGCTGCACCCAAGGACTGGCAGCGCTCAACGAAACAACAGGATGCTCGTATGGCGCAGCGAGAGAGACAATCGCGTATGATGGAGCGACAATTGGAGGAGATTACTGCGAAACAGAATGAAGCTGAACTTGCGGAAAAGAAAGAGCTCGAGGATAAGAATAAGAGCAAGCTCACAGAAGATGCCAAGCTCAGTGCGAAGGAGAGGTATCTACAACGTAAGAAAGAAAGGGAAGAGGAGGCGAAGAAGGCGAAGGCCGGGGCGGACTGATCTGGATCTTGCCACTCGTTGTAACACGCCCTATACAGGGTGTCTTGCGCGCTACCACTCCGTCCGGCGGCAAATCGACGACATCACTCACAGGACCGAGATCACCTAGCAAAGAGACAGCTGTTCTTGGATGAGTGTCGAGATAAGCACTGGTGCTTAGTTGATTTCCGAGCAGGCCACTCCATGCGCTCTATCGAGTCGTCGCCAGACAACCTACTGGACGAACATACCACCGTCAACTGCAATCACCTTGTTGGTAACATAGCTTGTCTTCACCATCCACAAAACTGTTTCCGCAATCTCATCTGGTGTACCAAGACGGCCTACAGGAATTTCTGCCATAAAGTGTCAGCTATTGGTCTCGGCTCGAGAGATGCACTTACTGCTCGCAAGGGTATCGTTCGTTCCTGGCAACATGGCGGTGTCAGCTATCAGCGCAGGAGCTACCGCGTTTACTGTTATGCCCTTCTTTGCATACGTTGATGCGAGCCAATGGACCAAGCCGTGAAGTGCGGATTTAGAAGACCTGGCTTGTCAACATGTGGGAAGTTCGTCTGTTGACTGACTTACGCATAATGAGGTCCAACGACGCCTCCAGTCAAGCCTGCGACACTCGAGCAAAAGATCACTCTCCCAAACTCCCTCTTTACCATTTCCGGGATGCAAAGCTGCGTGAGTAGGTACGAAGTACCACAATTTGCTCGCCACGTGTACTCGAAATCCTCTATACTAACCTCACTAATGTCCTTTATTCCAGACTTGCCTGCAGTCAAGCCAGCATTGTTGTACAGGATAGTGGGATGACCCATTGCGTGTACTACCTCTTTATGCAATCGTCTTGTCTCATCGTAGGACGAAAGATCTGCTTGAAAGGACTGAGCTTGGACACCTTTCTCTTTCAATTGCGATACCACGGAGTTCGCCTTGTCAGCGTTCGCGTGGTAATGTATTGCAATGTTACAACCGAGAGATGCCAGTGCCAGGACGGTGGCACTGCCGATGCCTCCGGTCCCGCCTGTCACCAAGGCAAGGTGACCTGAGAGATCTGTCAAAAGACCCGGCATATTGTTCTGATTTCCTGGTAGGTTGAATTATGATTCGTGTCTCTTTGTACCCTCGAAGATCACCGTACTCACAACTCGACAATATCGAATCTGGTCAGTGCTGTTGATGAATCTCGAGGTGGAAATCTCCACGTGATGATGTTGGAGATGACATCGTCCGGGTCTTTGTTGGAGTTTGAGCGCATTGTCGATATCTGGCAAACAATATTCCATCATCTGGTCTTCTCGATGGGTTTGTGCCTGGCGATGACAATGCGTGATTCGTTTCTGTTGACAGGAACAATACTTGGTATCTGTTCTTTTCACCAAATCTTGGAGTCTGCTCCATCCTCTTGGATCAAATGCGATCAAATGATCACCCTGCCTACATTCCCCTTACGTTCCCGGGATCGAGTTGTGCCTACGCGCACACTACATACTAACACTGAAAGTGTCGTTCCTTTGTTTCTGGACGGTCTCCGATGTTCTGCATGCACTTCAAAGAATTCACTCGACCATACTTGACACATAGGTTGACTCACTGATGCATATATCTAGTGACAACCAGTTTCACTGTACAAGTCCCGCCTCACATGCGTGAAAGAACAGCCATGCGTTTGTTTTAGTGACTCATCTGCACTGCAAACCCGTGCCTACCCGTCACTCTCATGTTCATAAGGACATCCTGGAGGAGCAAAGTGAGTATAGTGAATATCCTATCCGATACACAGGCATCTTCAACTAGCCTGATATCACCGGGAACTTCCGCTTATCTGAACACTTTCTGGATGGTTAGCAGAGGATACAGTATCACTACTTTCCGCATCTTTGCTCTTGGCTCTTGATGGTATGCGGACGTGGCCTACTTCCACAATCGCGAGTCACTCCTTTGGTTTGCTTAAAAGGCACTACAGCTCCCACTTCTTTCAAGACTTTCTGCATGCTCCAACAACTCAGTTATCGAATTTTCTGAAGCAAAATGTCGAAAGAACTCCCATACTTCATCTCGAACCCAACTCCTCCACCACATTACCGAACTCCCAGTATGAGTGAGAGGTTGAAACCACAACACACTGGATCATCGAGAAGTCCGTACGAGCATGAACTCAACGAAATCCACGGTCGTCAACATCTGCAACCCCGAGACTACGATGATGCCTACTATAGATGGAGAAGAGGTGTAGAGAACGACATGCCTCAACGTCCTGAGCGAAACTCGAAGATTGGAAACCTATTTGCTACTTGTTGTTGTGGCTCTATCTGGGGTATTGTTGCTTGGGTTGTTGCTCTCACACTCTTGGTTGGAGGATTCACAGCTTTACTGGTCAAGACAATGGTATAATCTAAGCTTCAATTAGTAAACTCAAGTACAGCTAACGGGTCAATCAGCTTCCACACAACGATGCTACCACTGCGCCTGCCGTGTCAAGTTCTACAGTATCGACAGTCACAGTCACTCCATCGTCTACTACTGCTCCTTCTACAAGCATCTTGACAACCACTATTACCACAAGTCCACTTCAACCATCGACTACCACCGCAACTTCAGTCTCAACCTACACCCCTCCAGAGGCCTCTACCGTTACGATCACGACCAATTCACCCACACCTATCGTCACAACATCAATCGGTACGGTAACTTCTACCTTGATTTCCTTTTCCACCTTGACTTCCATGTCAATGAGTACGGTAACCACTACCTCAATCTCTTTCTCTTTGTCCGCTACGACTACAACATCGATGGTCACGCTAATCACGACATCAGTCTCCCTCTCCACTCTGATTTCGACCCATTCGATACTATTGTCCAAGACCACACCAGAGACTTTTACAGTGACGAGCCTGGATGTGGAGACAACGAGATCGAGCAAAAGTGTGTAGTGCAAGATGGCAGGGTATACTCACTGACTTGAAGCGTTCTAGTGTCGAAGACTTTGCATACTTCTACATCAAGCGATGATGCCGAAAGTGAGTAAGCTGGTCTTTTTTGACACTTTGCTTCTGAGTGAACCTTTGCGTTGATCACGATGTTTGAAAAGTGAAATGATCTGTCTTTGGCGAGCCCTTTGGTCCATAC
>JABUBK010000008.1_pt1 | contig 29838 bp, 20 predicted proteins | sample 7332671 | NCBI WGS metagenome assembly JABUBK01 (sample SAMN07256342, study PRJNA390944) | subsurface metagenome | isolation source: Methane hydrate marine sediment | place: Pacific Ocean: Eastern North Pacific, ODP site 1244 | collected 2002
ACAGGCTCAGCGTACTGGGCACAAGTCAACCAAATGAAGACAGACAAAGCGATCACCTCGCCTAATCGTTTCAGAACGAAGACCCAGCGAATACGGTCTGTTCGAGGGTAGTACGGCTGATAAACCAAAGTCGGTGCCCACCAGAAATAGATAATATTCGGCAGAGTGACGTTGCGAGGGTAAGGACAACGTTTGTAAACCTCGGGCAGGATTTGCGAAGACGGAGAAGGATACAGCATGGCATGGCGAAGGTCGCGGTTCGTGAACGCGTAGGAACAGGTCTTCAACCAGACAATAATGGCGTGAAGCTCGCATATGGACCCAATGCCAGGGTTCTGGATGGAATAGAAGACAACCGATGTTGTAATGGCCAAAGCAAGAGTGGCATTGATTGCGTGCCCAAATGCGATCCAGCGCCATGTACTCCGGAATGCTGCTCTTTCCTTGTCTGTCTCGGGAGCATCTACTCCTGTGTTACTCTTTTTCCTTTGACCAAGGGCTCGATTGGCGTGCTGCATAGCGACCCTTTCTATCATGTAGGCGGCGAATAGATGGAGGGGTGTGACGGCCCAGAGTATGAGGCCTGTTCGAAGATCGAGGCTTCTGATGTTCGATTTGAGAGTGATCAGTAGACCATATTTGCGAGCGTTCTCTACCACGAGTCGGAGGTTCATGACAACTTGATAATAGAGTCAGTTGTCGAACGGACTTGAACCTGGATGTTGGGTAGACTCACTAATGGTCAAGACCATGAGGTTCCTGAAGCCTAGGAAACTCGGGGCCTGTTCTGAATCGTGACTGAGCACAGATGGCCGTGATACCTTGTGTAGTGCCTCGACATGTCTATACTTGCTGCGAAACTTGGTCGGCTTCGAGGTTGATTTGGACTTGTCATAGTTGCCATTGGTCTGTGTAGTCAACGTGGAATCTCTGTAGGCAGGACTTGTATTGTGGCCATGGTCGGTTGAGGTAACGAGAGAATGTACGCTGGTTGCCATTCTGATGGCTAGGGCACCTCGCTAGCCACTTTGCGATTCAGTAACGAATAGATTGTAAAAGCGATAATGGCAAGAGTAGTAACACATCTTGCACCGGGCAGAGAGGTTGAATGCAGGTGGTTTATGGAGTTGGTCCCAGACCAGGAACTCGCATCCGTGGTACTTGTCCATGAATTTCTTGAAGTCGAGTTCGATGATGGAATTGGACACGCGGAACCCCACCCACAAGACGTTGGGCCAGTCTGCCCTCGACTTCCAAGCATGTCCTGCAGCCATTTATGCACAATCCGTCTCACAGCGCGCCACATGGTTCTCCTACGAACGGGTACTCCATACCCGGCGACACCCTGCTTACGAGCTAGAGAAGAGTGAAGAAACCACATGCTATGTAGCAATCGAGTGTCGAAGATACTTACTCTTCGAAAAACTGTCTGTAATATATGTGTGACCACACTCTCTAAAGGGGTATCATTCAATTCTAGAAGCAATCAATCAATATCGTATGCAGTCGATTCCTGGACGGGTGTCACTTTTGAAGGTGCCTTTTCCTCAACTACTGCCTCACCAGGCTCTCCAGCCTCTCGTTTCTTTCGCTCTTCTTCCTCGATCTCGCGAAGACGTTGCTGACCTTCCTCATTGGTAGCATCGATGACTCCTTCTTGCAGGCTGAGCATCCCACCGTCACCAAGCTTTTCGACGATCTGCTCAGCTTCGTCCACAGCCATCTTTCCAAGAACCTCGTTTACTTTGTCGAGACTACCAGCTTCAAGTGCTCGTTGAAGGCCGGGAGGGAAGTTCTCGAATATCTTCCGAGCTTCTATCTCAGCAGGGTCACTTGAACCTGCCTGAGGTACGTTAATATGGATTTCAGTGCCTGGCTCTACAGCATGGAGCTGAATTTGTTCAACACCCCCTTTCGCCTCAGCTTCTTGTTCTTGCTTCTTCAGTTCAGCCGTTCGTGTCTTGATGTGGCCATATGTGTTGTTGACATCGTCCACAAACAGCTTTTGGGCTTGATGTCCTGGTGTTGTCATGCGTTTGAAGAAAACACCAACCCCATCCCTACCAAGGTTTCTGCAATATTGAATCAAGAGCGACTGGTGTACACACTGCTTGGCATACTTTTCTTGACCCTTGAGTTGTACTTCGAAGGCTTCACCTAACAGAGCTTCCTGAGTTGTCTCGTTAACGATTTCGTCGTAGTGTTTACCGATAAAATCCAATGACGCTTTGAAGTCGCCAGCCTTGATCTTTGCAAAAGCCTTGCCCTCTGACGAAAGTTTCAAATTATCATCATCGTCATCTTCATCATCTTGTTGTTGATGGGATAAGAGATTGTCGTCTTCGATATCAGCCTCTGCACCGGAGGATACTGGACTATCAGCACGCTGATATTGTTCTCTCGTGTTCGAGGCTAAACCCTCTTTTGGGTTTAGAAGTTCTGGCTCTTTGGCTTTCTTTTTCGATTGCGCACTAGGAGTTGGCTTGGAAGGCTCCTGAGGTTTGGATTTCGCAATAGAGGTGTAATTCATTCCATCGTGGAGTTGATCACTGGTGATCCGGGAGCTTTCCTCTTTCTCTAGTTGTGCTAACTTGGCCAATAGCTCTTGCTGTAAGCTCTGAACCTTGGTCAAGTGTCCACGAACACCATCAATGTAATCCTTGAAGCGTTCAGACGATTTCTTTTCATCCACCTCTTTCTTGACCTGGTCAATCAGACTGGCCATCATCTTGGAATACGCAGGCTGTGGCTCTTTCTGGTGGGTGTACACGCCCTCTGGGGGCTTCGGGGGGTCATCTTTGGCGGGGTCCGCAGCACTTTCAAGCATGGACTGGAAGACGAGTTGATCCGGGTCCTTTGTCTGTGCTTCATCTTGATGCGTCTTGAGAGCATCAAGAAGGGCGTTTATGCGCTCTAACAACCCATCGTTGATTAACCTCTCGTATTTGAGTGTATCGATCTCTCTTCGACGCTCAAATCGTTGTTGGTGGATCTGGTTTTGTTTGGCTCTAATGAAAGACCTCTTGTCGACATTGGGATGAACTTCGATATCGGAGTCATCTGAGAGTTCGAGAGCATCCCACTTACTGTAGTCCACAGGCATGATTAGGTGTTGAGAGGCTCACTCAGAGACCCCTAAGCGCAGTGTAATGTAATCGGTTCTCGAGAAGAGAAATGACGTACTCCCTAGCTGGGTGATATCTGAATTGTTCTTGCTCAATACCACACAGTCCCAATCTCCTCGGGGGAAGATCTTTGCAAGAAAAGACGCACAGGATCGCTTGAAGAGAAAAAAAAATATGACTAAAAGGCTGTGAGCAAGGCTGTTCTTGTAGAACTGACCAGAAATCAAATCACAGAACTTGCAACGGAAACGCGTCTATCAAAACTTTGGTGGGGCACTACAGGCGTGCTTAGGGAGCCAACCAGGGCCGCCAAAGCACCCGAAGTTAACACGGTCGGACTTCCTCCGATGACTAAATGTCTGCTGCGAGCACACCCGCAGTCGATGTACATCAACGAGTCATCTTCATTTCATCCAATCTACACGGATCACGTCCACAACTTCCTCTACGAAAGCGCATCGAGATTGGGTTCTACGCAAAGGTCTGGAGCTGTCTGGATAGTCTGAATCGACACCATGGGAAATAGCAGAAGTATTGGTTGAGGAAACAAGCACTCATCACCATGCGCAGCTCCCTGCTGCTTGGAGCTCGTGGTCTCAAATCTTTACCCAGACCACAACAACAAGACCAACATGTCCTCCTATCTCTGTACAATTCGGCTCCTCGCCATTCGAGGATAGCTACAACGGTGCTACGTCCTTTCACTTCGACTTCATGTTCTCGACCGACCGTCGCGAAGGTGACATATGTTCAAACTTTGACTGCACCACGGTCAAGCAATCCCCAATGCGCCTCACCTATACTGGCGCAGCTCAGACAGATCTCCTCTCAACCAAGCAAGACTCAGACACCGACTCCAGTGACAAGCTCAGAGAAGGAATCAACCAGGAGGGACGAAGATCGAGAGGACCAAGACGAGGAGCAAGAGCAGCAATTCGCAAAGACCGAGAAGGCAGCTCAAGCCTCACAAGTCGATCTCAGCGCTCGTCTCTCCAAGGAGGGTGCTTCCGGCTCTGGTAGTGCAGGGTTCGGAGAAGTATGGCGACTTATCAAAATTGCCCGTCCCGAAGCGAAGATTCTCGGCATCGCTTTCTTCTTCCTTCTCATATCCTCTTCCATCACCATGTCTATACCCTTCTCAATAGGTAAGATCCTTGACATTGCCACCAAAGGCGGCGCCAAACCTGAGGACTTGCAGTCATCAGAAGGATCGGACATGCTCTTTGGTTTCTCCATCGGTACATTCTATGTCGTCCTTGGCAGTGTCCTGGCTGTTGGAGCTGCCGCCAATTATGGTCGAATTATCATATTGCGTATTGTCGGAGAAAGAATCGTTGCCCGGTTACGATCTAAACTGTTTCGTCAGACATACATGCAGAATGCAGAGTTCTTTGACGCCAATCGAGTGGGTGATCTAATCTCAAGATTGGGGTCTGACACGATCATTGTTGGCAAATCCATAACACAGAACCTGTCAGATGGCCTTCGCGCATTTGTTAGTGGCGCTGCGGGTTTCAGTTTAATGGCATGGGTCTCTGTTAAGCTTACCGGTGTTCTTGCGTTGATGTTTCCTCCAGTGGCTATCGGTGCCTTTCTATACGGACGCGCTATCAGAAATCTTAGTCGCAAGATTCAGAAAAATCTGGGAACTTTGACCAAAATTGCCGAAGAGCGTCTTGGAAACGTTCGAACGTCACAAGCATTTGCGGGAGAGATCCTGGAAGTGCATAGATACAACACCCAAGTACGCAGGATCTTCGAACTGGGTAAGAAGGAATCGTTAATCAGCGCGACCTTCTTCTCATCCACCGGCTTCATGGGCAACATGACCATCTTGGCACTGTTGTACATTGGAGGAGGCATGGTGTCCAATGGTACCATCACTATAGGCGAGCTTACATCGTTCCTGATGTACACAGCCTACGCTGGTTCCTCACTGTTCGGTCTATCTTCGTTTTATTCAGAACTTATGAAGGGTGTGGGTGCAGCCTCGAGGCTTTTTGAATTGCAAGACCGGCAGCCTACTATCTCTTCGACAGCCGGGAAGCCTGTCTCGTCTGCTCGAGGAGCGATCAAATTCGAAAATGTTTCCTTTAGCTATCCCACGCGTCCAGCAGTCAACATCTTCAAGAACTTGGATTTTGAGATCCCGCAAGGTTCCAATGTTGCTATAGTCGGACCCAGTGGAGGAGGTAAGAGTACCATTGGTTCATTGCTTCTTCGTTTCTATATACCGACAGAAGGCACTATCAGAATTGGAGGTGAGGATATATCAGGGCTAAACTTGAAGCAGCTCCGACGTCGGATAGGTGTGGTCTCACAAGAGCCTGTCCTCTTTTCCGGCTCGGTCGCTGACAATATAGCTTATGGCAAACCTCAAGCTACGCGTGCGGAAATTACTCGTGCAGCGCGACGAGCGAATTGCCAATTCATTAGCGACTTCCCCGATGGACTCGATACTCATGTTGGAGCCCGAGGCACACAACTTTCAGGTGGGCAGAAGCAAAGAATTGCCATTGCCCGAGCGCTGGTCAAGGAGCCGGACATTCTAATCCTGGACGAGGCGACATCAGCTCTTGATGCCGAGTCAGAAACACTAGTCAACGAAGCACTCAATTCGTTGCTGATGAGCAGTAACACAACGATATCTATTGCACATCGATTGTCGACGATCAAGAGATCTGACACGATCATTTGTCTAGGAAGTGACGGGCGAGTCGCGGAAATGGGCAGCTACAAAGAGCTTAGCAGCAAGACAGACGGAGCTTTTGCTAAGCTGATGGAATGGCAAATGAGTGGTGGTGAAACATCATCCGAAATACAACAGCCGGTGTCAAAACGCCATAACCCAGCACCAACGGAGAAGGAAGAGATTGAATACATGCTTCAATCAGGTGAAGGCGAGCTCGAAGACAGTGAAGTTGAGGAAGATATGCAGGGCTCCAAAGTGCAGGAGACCGTCACTGAAGCTGTCGAGCCCAAACAAAATAAGTAGAGGGATCGTATGTGATCCTCAAGAACTCGACTCAGGACGGCAGATTGTACGCGCATGCGTATACAGCAGCACAAGGTCTGCTGTCGTACCTGTTGACACGACACTAGGAAGTGGAAGGGTCTGATCTCCCACCCTGGTTGAGATTCTATAGAACTCATCTCACTTGTACATGCATTCCATTGGTTCCGGATCTTTCATGCGAGTGGTACTGGTGCTACTACTACGATCTAGTCAATGGATCATCTCGGATTTACCGGATAATTGTCAAATCGATAGGAGTATTGTACAGATTGGGTTACTGGATAGTATGGGGTACGCGGTAGCGAGATAGGATCTAGTTGTACTTCACGTACGTACTGTCAAATCTAGAACTCTATCCTCGGATCAATAATCTCATGACTAACGCTAGAGTGCTCGAAGACGACTACGAAGTAACACAAAAGCCAGATGAGATTTCGACTGCAAAGTTTCGAGAGATGTCGAAACTCAGCTTGCCATGAATCTGACTTGATGGGTACTGGTACACGTACTGCAAATTGTCCGGTGGCATTCGCGAGTGTCAGTGTCTGTCAAACATCAGTCAAGGTCAGCATTCATAGCTTATGCGCCTACGCCTACGTGGCTTTAGAAAGAGATTTAAGCACGACCGAGTACCGAATGAGAGAGAAAGTGTGAATACCTGTCAAGAATTCATAGCTGCGGCAAAGGCCATCTGGCTTTAATGATGTCGTAAGTGGCATGAACCATCCAAGAAGGTTTTTACTCTATCCCTAAGTTGCACATGATCCGATAGCACTGATTGTACCAGCACGCGTGAGGCGTCGAGTACCCCTCTCGTATGAATGCAACTACGAGGGCTTACGTGGTCGAATTACTGCTGAAAGTCGTCTGGGGGGTTGCTGCTGTTATCCGCACTTACGTGGAACGACGGCAGTGACAACAAAGAAGACATCCATCGGATACCTATCATATCCCTGGTGCTTGATGTTTCCTAAAATGCACAATCTCATCGATGCCATGATGATTTGGACAGCCTTCTCTTTAGCGTCGGAGAGCCAGGCGCCCGATGATCATTTGTGGCCTAGCAAGTCCGGGTTTGACGGACAGCTGAAGTCAGGCACAGGGCTGCAATCAGGGGTGCGCTGCTTTTTCCGCGTGGGACTGGTGGGCATTGGGCTACCGTCAGGCACAAAGCCACTTGACTGGCTGGCGGCTGATTCTTGCAGCAAACGTGATCTGCGCTACCTGATGCAAGGAACCATCTCTCTGGCGCCTCTGCTTGCACGAATCAGAGCCCCTTTCGCTGTCGATTCTCTGATCTCACCTTCGTCTATCGGTCTTTTCTCTTCGTTTCGCCGACATGTGTGCATGCTGTTTGTTTCAAGGAGAACAAGGACATGCTCACAACTGGACGATGAAGCTGTGGACATCCTTCGTTCTGTGGCTTGCTTAGCTAGTCTAGCTGACTTCACTCTACCCGTACGTGTAGCTTTCCTCCTTTGGTCGGTTGGCACCGTGGATCCCTCTGGGAACACGACCTATTCTGCATCCCCATATCCATCTGCATGCTTCCCTTGCGCCCTCTCTCCCTCTCCTCTCAGCCTTTCACCACCACCACTCGTTCCAGTCTTCTGCTCCCTGCATCCTGCTTATCTTTTTCTATCTTTGGTCCTACTTCCGAGTCCATTCTCTCACTTCAACTAACTCCTCCCGGCCCTGCTGAATTTCTGGATTTTCTTCCTACCACCTTCACTTTAACACGCGACCGATCATCCGCCAACACTTCAACCAACTCTCACTCGTTTCACATTCTCGCTGGACGAGTACTCGATCGTCAACATACCCGCCATGTCTCCCTCGATCAACAACCATGCGACTTCGCTCTCCCTTCTCTATATACTCATCGACCAAGCGTCAGCATCGCCGCTACCAACATCCTTCACAAAACGTCAACTGTCATCCGGAGCCACAGCTGGCCTCGGAATAGGCATCGCAATCCTCTTAATCGCCATCGCCGTAGGCTGCACATTCTTCTGGCTCAATCGCCGGCGTGAAGCACACAACAACCAAATAAATAAAGAACGCGCCATTCTCGCGGGAGAGAAGAACGCCGACGGATCCAACAAATACGACAAGTTCTCGACGGAACCTGATGTCACACCAATACCACGAAGGAACAAGAGTGTCAAAGACAGACTCATGGGTCCACTTTACAGAGGAAGCATGATAGAGATGCCGCCCATGCCACCCAAGGCCAAGATCGGCGCCAGCGGTCTCAACAGACAATCCACAATGACCGTTAACGATGGCGAGTCATTCTTGAATAAACCCTGGGCTGGCGAGAACAATAACAGCCCTCGTCCCAGTTTTAGCAGCAAGCGCGCTACGAGAATGATGATGATGATGTGATTGGGAGCCGACTACCAGAAATGAGATGAGACCCGATTGGATGTCACGGGATGGGTACGGATATGGATGGAGTATAGGTGTTATGGCCAGGGCAACGCGTACTGGCGTCCATTCCTTGGATGAGCGGGAGGTGATTCACGGCGTTTTAGAGGCAGCACGTCCAGGCCCATATCTATCTGGGCCTTGCTGGTGTTTGTCTGGAGGATCAATCTAGCTGTGACCATCTCATGTACTAAGATATGCAAGGTGTAGCTACCTTCACAAGTCATAGGCAAAACAAGAAAAAAATGTTCAAATCCAGCAACTTTCTCCTGATCGATTGATTCTCCTAGCTGCTTGATTGTGTGAACGTACATGAAGACAATGCAGCCATATTGCCGTTTTATGACGTCGATCGGACAGGGTCATTCGAATAGAGTTGAGTTTGTGGTCTGGAATATGTCCCCATGCATTTCACCATCCTGATACTTATTTCTGTGCATGATAGTGACGCTCCCCGACCAAGCCTGCCACTCCTCGCAGCCGATGATGCACCTGCCAATCCATCATCTCTCAAGATTGATGGGCGGAGGAAAGTCCACGACTCCGCAAGCACCTCGCATGGCCTCCATGGATGTGACCTGCTGCTCACAGACACAACAAAACCAAGATCCCATAACAATACAACAAGAAACACATAAAGCCTTCCTCTTCACCAACCAGCAAATCTGCTTTACTTCCCCGACCTCGCAACCAACCACTGCAACACAGCCTCCAAATTCGTCTCCTCCTTCGCACTAACTCCATAACAACTAATCTCCCGATGCACCACCTTCTTCAAATCCAACCCCTCAATAACCTCATCGACAGTCATCTTCTCCCTCAAATCCGACTTATTCGCCAACACCAGCAGCGGAATCCCCGCGATCGACTCGTTCGCAAGCAGATTATGGAGTTCATCGTTGGCGACGGGGATGGCGTCACGGTCTGCGGCGTCGATGACGAAGATTATGGCGTTGACGTCGCGGCAGTAACGTTCCCACATGTTGCGGAATTTGACTTGGCCGCCTAGGTCCCAGCAGCGGATTGAGACGTGGCCTTTTTTGACTTCTTTTTTGTTGAAGGCGACGGTTGGGATGGAGTCGACTGTGAATTCTTGACCCTGGGGGTGAGTTAGTTGGTGAGCGATATGGGTGGGCATAGAGTCAGCAAGGTGGGTTGTAAGGACATAGTAGGCGAGACGGGTGGTAGGGGGGGTTTCCATGAGATCTCATGTCGATATGAGGCTACTTACAGCAAGGACTCTGACTAGGGACGTCTTGCCAGCGTTCTGAAGACCAACGATGGTGACGTCCATCTCGGTGGCCCAGAAGAGCCATAGGAGCCAGTCCCATAGCCAGGTGAATAGACCTGCCATAGCGAGAGGAAGTTCGTAGTTTCTTTAGTTCAGATTGGTGTAGATTATCAAGATTGGTATGCCTGTCGGTGGGTGTAGTGCTAGTATCTGATATTGATGACTCAGTAGTATGTAGACAGTTTGAATTATTGTATTTTGTACAGTCTGTGGCTTCACGTGCTGACGTAGATTCTGCTTTGAATTAAGTCTGCCTTTATTCAAAGTTTGCCTTCAGCGCGTCAGTTGGTCAGACGATCACGGCTGGAGTCCAAAGCACATGCAAGACAAGCTTTCTCGAATTCAAGTTCTTTCCAACCACGAGATCACGAAGTGTTGACAAACAGAGCAAACTTTTGTACCGAGCTTGCGGCCTTATCGATTGCGGATGCTCGAAATTTATTTTTTTGGTCTTTGAAGTGATCATATCGACTTCGAGGTGTTCATAGTGTCGAGGTGGAGTCAGGAGTCTATTGAAACACTATGAGCAGTTGAAAACACCTTTTACACCCTTTTGCGATACCAAAAACCACCATGTCTTCCACAGCGACGGTGACCAAACCGTCCAAGACGAATATCGATTGGGATGTCGAATTTCAAACCACTCGCCGGCACCACCTCTTCAAGAATGCTCCCAAGGACCACTCGGCCTTTCCTATGCTACATGCCGCAATAAAACCTCATGTTGAATCATTCAATGCGCTGTTCGGTGGTGGCATCCTCGCTGAAGCCCTCAAGGACATCGGCATCCATACTGTCAACGATGGCGACTCAAGAGACCGAAACCCCAAGACCCATCGCAACAAGCTGGACCTTCGAGTCACAGAAATCCTTCTTGAGAAACCGATGCTCCCTTCAACAAACCGCACAAGTACTACTCGAGAGATTTATCCTTCAGAATGTCGAGAAAGAGGCGCTACATATCGAGGCAAGATGAGAGCAAGACTACAATACAGAGTGAACGGTAACGAGTGGAAGGAAACCATAAGAGAGATCGGTTCTCTGCCAATCCTGCTCCGCTCCAATCGTTGTCACCTAGAAGGTCTTCCTCCCGCAGAAATGGTCAAGCGCAAAGAAGAATCCGAAGAGATGGGTGGCTATTTCATCGTCAATGGAAATGAGAAGCTTATTAGAATGCTCATTACTCCCAAGAGAAATTATCCCATGGCCATATCGCGCGGTGCATACGAGAATAGAGGACCAGGATACTCCAAATATGGTATCTCGATTCGTTCCGTGCGGCCTGATGAGTCCTCAGCCACCAACGTGCTACATTATCTGACCGATGGTAATGTCAGCTTCAAATTCAACTGGAGAAAATCAGAGTATCTATTGCCGGTGGTGATGGTTTTGAAAGCACTAGTTGAGACCAATGACCATGAGATCGCTCAAGGCATAGTCGGTACAGCTTCTAACTCTGATCCTCCGAGTTCTTTCGTCTCTGATCGTGTGGAACTGTTGTTGAGAACATACAAGGCTTACGGCTTGAAGACAAAATCTCAAACGCTGGCATATCTAGGACAGAAGTTCCGTCCAGTTCTGCAAACACCACTCACATTATCCGATGAGCAGACTGGAGAAGAGCTATTGAGGAGGGTCATCTTACCACATCTCGGAAACATAAACGTGACAGCATCGCAGAATAACGACAAATTTCAACTCATCCTTTTCTCGATACGAAAGCTGTATTCTCTTGCGGCTGGTGATTGCGCTGTCGATAATCCCGATGCAGTCTCTAACCAAGAGCTTCTACTTGGTGGCTTTCTGTATGGCATGATCTTGAAAGAGAGCATTCACAACTGGCTGATTTCCATTGGCATACAAGCAAGAGAATGGATAAGATCGAAGAATCCTCCGAGTTTCACTGACTCGAAGTTTGATGCAGAGTTCTTACCCAGAATTGTTCGGAAAACAAACGAGAATATCGCTCAGAGACTTGAATATTTCTTGTCCACCGGTAACTTGGTCAGTGAAAGTGGTCTTGATCAATCTCAGACGACTGGATACACGATCATGGCAGAAAAGATCAACTTCTATAGATTTCTGAGTCATTTCCGTTGCGTACACAGAGGAGCTTTCTTTGCACAGCTTAAAACTACCACAGTTCGAAAACTGTTGCCTGAAAGTTGGGGGTTCTTGTGTCCTGTACATACTCCTGATGGATCACCCTGTGGTCTGCTGAATCATCTGGCACATCAGTGTATCGTCCAAACCCACAGTATCGATGCTAGTGGTGTCGAAGCAGCTCTCTCCAGACTGGGAATGACAAAACTACCCGCACGATCTATGGAAGAGAGTATATCGATACAGCTCGATGGCCGAGTTCTGGGACACATGTCGTCGAAACGAGCAAGAGAAGCAGCGCAACTTCTTCGACACTGGAAAGTACGCAATGAACATAGGATACCGAAGGAACTCGAAATTGGTCTTGTTCCAATCTCGAATGGTGGCCTTTATCCGGGTCTCTACATGTTCAGCGGCCTGAGTCGTATGATACGTCCAGTCAAATACATTCCAACTGACACCACTGACTATGTCGGTTCCTTCGAGCAGCAATACATGACCATTGCCTGTACCGAAACAGACATAATACCGGAGCTCACGACCCACATCGAATTTGCGCCTACCAATATTCTCAGTATCCTTCCCAACATGACTCCTTTCTCTGACTTCAACCAGTCCCCTCGTAACATGTACCAATGCCAAATGTCAAAACAAACCATGGGTACCCCGTCTGCCAATATGATGTGCCGAGCCGACAACAAAGCATATCTGCTCCAAACCGGTCAAACTCCCGTCGTTCGTCCTCCTCTCTACAACGCTTACGGCCTCGACAACTTCCCCAACGGGACGAACGCCGTCGTCGCCGTCATCTCCTACACAGGCTACGACATGGACGACGCTATGATAATCAACAAATCCTCCCATGAACGCGGCTTCGGCGACGGCGTAATCTACAAAACCAAATACTACGATCTCGCCGAGAAAGCCCCAGGGACCCGTCGCACAACCACAGAAATCAAAGCCCTCTTCGGCTTCGCCCCAGGCGACACAAACGTCCAACCGGGCATCTTCGATACCCTCGACAGCGACGGTCTCCCCTCCCCAGGCACCAAAGTCTCCGAAGGAACAATAATAGCAGCATACCACACCGTCATGTTCGACCCATCAACCCAAACCCTCCGCAACCTCGACAACACAACGCACTACCTAAAATACAAAGACGCCGAAGCCGGCTACATCGACACCATCCGTCTCCTAGGCACCGAATCAGGCGAAACCCCCCTCCAAACAATCAGCATCAAATACCGCATCCCCCGTCGCCCAGTGATAGGCGACAAATTCTCATCCCGCCACGGCCAAAAAGGTGTCTGCTCACAACTCTGGCCAGCCGAATCAATGCCATTCTCAGAATCAGGGATTCAACCAGACGTCATCATCAACCCTCACGCGTTCCCTTCGCGCATGACAATCGGCATGTTCATCGAAAGTCTCGCGGGGAAAGCAGGCGCACTGCACGGTCTAGCACAAGACTGCACCCCCTTCTCCTTCGACGAGACCAACACGGCCGGCGACTTCTTCGGCGAACAACTGCGTAGTGCGGGCTATAACTTCTTCGGTAACGAGCCGATGTACAGCGGGATCACGGGGCAACCGTTCGCAGCAGACATATACCTCGGCGTCGTATACTACCAGCGTCTACGACACATGGTCTCCGATAAATTCCAGGTCCGTACTACAGGTCCCGTGAATGCGACGACCGGGCAACCGATCAAGGGACGTTCGAAGGGCGGCGGTATCCGAGTCGGTGAAATGGAGCGGGACTCCCTGATCGCCCATGGCTGCGCGTATCTCCTCCAGGACCGCCTCATGGACTGCAGCGATAAACAGCGCGCCTGGGTCTGTCGCGACTGTGGAAGTTTCCTATCTGTCATGACTGTGCCGAACCCCTACGGCGCTTACGTCGGACGACGCGCGACCGGTGGGGTGGGACGGGTCGAGCCCAGTGGGATTGTGAGGTGTCGTGTTTGTGCGAGGAGTCCGAGGGCGGAGGACGGGAGGTTGAGGGTTTGGAGTGATGGGAGTGGGAGGGAGTTTGTGGGCGGTGAGAATACGACGGTGGTTAATGTGCCGGGGGTTTTGAGGTATTTGGATGTGGAACTTGCGGCTATGGGGGTGAAGATGGGGTTTAAGATTGAGTAGTCGAGTGCGAAAGGAGATGGCTGAGTTAGTGGAATGATGTGGTGTGGTATGAGACGGAATATGATAAAGCTGTTTTTCTGACGCGTGGGACGGAACAGAACTGATTAGAACAACTCACACAAGTGACGGGTGAAGCGACAGACCGACTGAAACGTCTTCTCCTGTTGCATAGTCAGCATGCATCTGACGCGCATACGAAGTCCACCTCGAACTTCCGCGGTACATCCAGTGGAGTTACTTTAGAAGCATTGAACATATTCAGGTTGACTGAACGATTGGCTACGTATCTACATCTTGTCCTCTTCTACTGGACGAATACGTAGATACATATTGTGACGCTCGAAAGAGGGAAATTGATGTTCACAGCCATGTCACACGCGATACGTCCCATTCCCGTATGTAGTCCCTTAGCCTCTGGCATCACAGCCGTCCGGAGCCGGATTTCCCTCCTCTCAGGGGCGATGAAGTAAGCTGATCAGTCCGATCAAATTGAAGTGGTGATCACGGACGGACGAAGAACATGCAGTTGTCGGAACAGAAGAGTGGCCAGAAAGCCACCTAACATTCTCGCAACCAGGTTTTCGGTTTTGAGAAAGCCAAGTATTTGTCGCTGTCACCCTGAACGATGACGGACGAGGTTCGCTGATGTGTCATTACGCGGCTCATTGTGCTGTGATGATCTGGTTGAATCCAGATGAATTTGATTGAATCTGGTTGTTAAGACTATCCGCGTCTTCAAGTTCAGCGCAAAGAACACATGTTCCGCTGTCATACCCTTCATTCCGGATTCTCTTGTTGGGTACTCGACAGCACATGATTTTCGGCTGGGACGAATAGTTGTCTCTGGGTACCTCCTCATACATAGCTCCGGGACTTTGAGGCTGCTGTATTGGTGTTGGGGTCTAATGCCAGTTTTGACACCGATACCTGTTGCATCGCGGATTGAGTTGTCATTCACAGCCAACGCTTTGTGCAGACCGGCCGTAAATTGCGGCTTTGACCGCGTATGATGCCTTGTCTGCTGGACGCATTTTTGCATCATCAATTTTGGGGCGCAATTGGTTGGTATGATGTTGGTTCCGATTGCATCGTTTGTGTCAAGCCCCCAGATCACAGGTATGGTAGGAGATGATTGGTGATTCTGCACCTGTTGATGTGACCAATAGCCGCAGGAGTAGATATCATGGTCTCGAAATCATCTTCTGCGTCGCTATTGGACTTTCGCGTTCTGGTCATTTTTCTTGGGAGGTGACCTCGAAGCTGATCCAGATGCAAATCGACTAAAGATATTTTCTTTCTTTGCGTAACGGACCGATTGTCTCGGAGTCTTGAACAATGGTGACTCCAACCTTGCCGACGTCGTCTTTCTGGCCATACACGTCACCGATCCGAATCTTCACATTTCGGAGATACCTTGCTCTGTCTATACCGCACATAGTCGATCCTCCATCGGGAAACATCAGATGCGGGTTGTCTCGTGTCACACTGCTGACATATCCAAAGATGTCCGGAGCCAGCGTCCGTTGACGTAACACAAAGGAGTAGATAGCGGCTGCGATCAAAATGCCTTCAGAAACGTAACTGATTGCAATCCACACCCAGGAGAGCGCGTAGTGAGGGACAAACAGACCACCTTTTACGTCGACAAAACCGTAACCAGTTTCTGGCCCAGGATTGTAAATTCCCGACGAACCGGGTGTTGTCAGCAACGCTAGACTGTGATAAGAATTGATATATTCCGTCAACCGAGCACTCTGAAATCTGACTGATTCTTCGATAGTACTACCGCCTGTCGTCAGAGCCCAGATTGCCTGGTAAAAACCTAAGGCCTGTTCAACCAAGGTTCCGTGAGAATAATAAGGGTTTGGGGGACCGTCGGAGAGCAGCAGTCTGCTGAAGAAGAGAGCAGTGAAATCATCATCGGCTAGCGGATGAATCGGCCGCTCTGTAATGTCAGGTGGATTGTACTGGATCGCCTTCACTAGACATGCAAGCTCAGAACAGTGGACTCGGACTTTTACTATGGGATTAGTGACGTTACATGTAACCTTGAGACTGCCTGATGTTAAGCCGTCAATCTTGAGAGGAACGAATGTGTCATCAGCGTATGGGGAACTACCATAGCTCTCGTTCCAACGGCCCCAGACATCAATAAGAACCAGTGCAGAGGTAGACGACGTCGAGCTCGTTTTATTTATGCTCGTGAACATTCCTGGTGTGACATTAGCTGGGAAAGCTGACTCGGGAAGTATCTCCAGTGGTCCGCATCGTACATCCATGTATGTTGTGTTGAAGGTGTAGTCGCCCACGATTTTCTCATTGTCCCAATATTGTCCCGTCTTATTAGACGACTGAGGCTCGATTGATAAAGGCCTCCCAGCAAAAGCACTGTATTGAACTTCTGAAGGATAGATGTCAATCCACTCCGAGTTTTCGATAGCTCTGGAGTGTAGCAAGGGATCAATGCTCGGAACCAGCGGATAGCCCTCCGTGTCCATGCCTGTAACGGCGTTTCGTGAGTGGCTATTTTGTTCGGATCTCTCTAGCCGTTGGTCCAGACTACTACTATCAGGTGAATCCCAGTCGCCGCTCCAAATTACATCATTTGACGGATAGACAGCGCGAATCTGATGAAAAGGGTCAGACGAAACGTAGCCATACTCCCTCTTGCTTGCTTGACTGCCAAGATAGTAGAAGGACCATACGGCGAGAAGAACAGCGCTCATTTTGGTGAACTTTCGCAGTGAGAAGACCATCTTGATGGTGCTTGGCAGACTGATGCTTGCTTGGAGTTGTTCGAGATCGGAGATTGTTGCGCCCTCCTGTGCCCTGTAGAGGGCCATTCGCTTGACCAGCGTCGACATAATAGTGATGAAGACTATTGTGAATGCCGTCACAAGCTTCACTGGTCAGCCAAGTCGGCGGGAGGTAGATGACAAACTCACTTGATCGTTGAATCTGAGGAGGAATATTGTGAGACTGCTGACTCGATCGACCATAGACCCTCTATTCTCTATGTCAAGCTGGTGGGCAAAGATGCACAACGAGGTCTTGGCAATCAGAAACAGCGGAATTGCACATAGAAAGGTGTCGTATACATTCATCAAAATGTCATAGTGACGGTCAGCAGCCAGTGATCCAGGTTCGGTTGGCCACTGCCCAGGAGTAACAGCTTGTCCTGTCTGATTTGGGACTGAAGAGTTTGTTTGATGTAGTTCCAGACAGCTGCATGTGATCGATGAGACCTTTTTGTCGGTCATGTCGCATTGTTGGTAAGCCCATGTGGAATTTGACGACATCGTGAAAGTGATTTTTGGTGCTTGAAGGCAGATATGACCTTTCCAATTTAGTACCTTCAGTCTTCTTGTCGCATTGCAGACTGAAATTACCGCTCAATCAAGTAATCCTTTCTTCTTTCGATCACTGATGCAACGATGATGCTTTTGTTGTTCTTCTGTAAAAGAAATATGGGAGTCTTGCTATGTATCTTTAACATCGGCATTGTGGCTCCTTTCGTCCAGACCCTGGAAAGACATCCTTACAGCTGCGGAACATAGATATCCGTACGATGCCGTTAAGGGGGTGGATCTAGAAACCAGGCGAGGCGTAACCTGGCGTTCTTCTAGATTCGTTATCTAGTTGATCGACCCCTGGTTCTTTCGTTAGTAGGGCGCCTGCGAAGGTTGTCGATGCCATCATTGATAACTCATGTTCTCTATAGTGAAAGTAGTGGCGTCAGCAGCCTTTGCCGGCGCCCTGCTAACAAAAAAATCAGGGGTCGACCTGTACCTAGGTACGGAGTAGAAATGTCAATGTTGATCAGCTGGCAGCTACCAGGGGTCTCAGCTTGCAGCTGAGATATTGTGGAAATTGACGCCAACGTTCCAGAACGCCATCAGTCGAAGTGCGGAGGTTACCTGGCCTCCAGTGCTACACGCAAGGCTATCGTACGGAACGTTGTCCATTCAATCACCCACGTATATTCCAAGGATGCCACAAGCAAGGAGGCCCTGATGTAACAGTCACTGGTGAGCTATTCGTTACTTTGTACTCGAGCATAATCAAGTTGTGGGAGGTATTTGTTCGATGGACAATAGCCGGAGATGGAGCTTGATCGTGTCTCAATTTCGGCCATTTTGATCGACGAACCAAGCACGAGCAAGGTAGACGCCAGTTCCCGAGCGGCATGATCAGGGTCTTAGTAGCCTCAATCTGAACCTTATCCGTCTCTAAGGAGTATCAGGTAGCAATTAAGAGATATGAACACCGGAACAGGAAGGAAATTCTGCGTCGTATCAGAGTCAGGCACCAGGTGAAACCAACCGGCGAACTCGGTTACACAGGATATCCCCAAGGATATTCGGCTCACCAATAGCTTCGTTCTTGTTTTCCGCGCTCTCACAGCAATATCCGTATATAACCAACGCGACGGTCATAAATTGTATCATAGCAGGTCATTTGACAGGAACCGCTAGGAGTTACTGATCGTCAAGTTGACACATCCTTCCTCTCCCACTCCATGCTTTCCAGTCGGTATAACAAGAACAATACCTCTACCTATGAGCTCCAACAAGCCTCGGTATTCTCTCCCCACGAACCTCTTTTCCATCGGGCCTAATCCAATTTGGCGCCCTCTGCCTCTCAATCCACGCTACCCTGGGGTCCCTCGAGTGATGTTGCGGTCCGTCTTCAATCCGTAATACATCGACTCCGTTAGCCTCGGCGAGATACAGTAGCTCGTCAGTATCGGGATTTATAGAGTTACTGTCATTCATGTCATCCTGACTTCCTGTTGCCGAGCGACCATAGAATGGGCAATTTGTGTAGATGACGAAGAGCTTTGGAGAGAGGCTGTCGCGGTGGAGGACGAGGGCTTTGAGGACGGATTTGTCAATGTGATCTAGGAGGTAGCGTCCATCTTGCCTGGGTGCTGGGGACCGACTGGTATCAGTAGGGTAATGTCTCACAGGTGACATGAGGAGCTCGAGTACACGAGCAGGATTGATACATCTTCTCAAGCATAATGTGTCAAGGTGAGCATGACTGAAAGCTGAGAGTGGCAGATCTACCCAGGCGGATAGATCAAGGTGATCGACGCAGAGATGTCTCAGACTTGGATAATCAAACAGAGGATAGTCGTTCTCGGTGAGGACATATGGCTCATAACGAATCCTGACAGAGAAGTCTACTGTCGACGTGTCTCATGTCAATGTGTGTGCTAAATGTATGGAAACTAGCTCTGAACCGAAAGAACTTACGATCTGTTAACCCGGGCTGATGTTTGATTGAACGATTCAAAGTAACCCTTTCATCCTCCGTGATGGTACTGACTGGGCCGACATGTCGAATAACAAGTTTAGTCAGGTGAGGGAAGGATATTGCGAGGAGATGGCGGACTCCTGATGGATCGAACTTATGCATGACAATTTCGCGTACGACCTCGATGACATCTGGTCTTGTAGTGAGGAAACTGACAAGAGAGCTGAAATTGTCCGCATTGCCATATGGTTTTATAGAGATGCAGCGGAATAGGGCTGGCAGCGTAAGATCATACGTACGCTTGCAAGCCAACACGAAAGATCGTCTGTCTTCTTGGGTCATGTTGCCTATCACCCACTGCAAGAGCTCGGAAGGTAAGTCGAGCAGATTCAGCTTTTGGGAAGGTGTACAGTTCACTGTATAGTATGCGAAAAGCAGACCACCCATTCTCTGAGTCGACATGGTCAATAGTGAGAGGATTCTGGTCTGAAGAACTGAGAGAAGAGGAGGGCGGGCCTGCTAATTGATGAATGGGGGCCGCTTGAACAGAATACTGAGGTACAGAAGTAACAGGGACGGCTGGAAAATAATGAGAAGAACAGTGGCAGTTGCGTTCTTTCATAACCTAAAGCATCCCTTGCGGACCATATTTTCCGGAGTAACTTACAGTTACAGCGTATGTCAACTTCGACCTGCATTAGTTGCCTGCTATCGATTTTGACTGAGTGGTCTGGAGCCTGTGCCAGAAGTACCGACATTGATCCTCCCATGATTTGCTCGGTGGCTTGAACAGTTCGGTGTAACTAGTGGACGTTAATTGAATATCGGAAGGAGCGGAGTTGAAAGTGATCTCGAAACATATCCTTGGCACCTATGAACTGTTTGACAGTAGATACTCTCAAAGTGTCTAGAAGGAAGTACAGCAGGTAGTCAGAAGGCTATGAAATGTAGAATAAGGGATCTGAGGATGCTTTTATTGATAGTCACAATAAAGCCATGTCATATTTTTACTGACTCGCATCTATGCTTTATGGATGGGTATCGACTTTGATCGCTGAACGCTGCAAAACATCTAGAAGTACACATACAAAGAACCAACCGAGGGCTTTAGATGTAGTAACCATTTGTTGACCATTCATCTCCTTCGCCCAAATCTCTCTCAAACTCCGCGACAGTATCCAGAACCAATGTCAGATGACTCTCGTTGAGTTGCACACCTTCATCTCTGGCAAGCGCGCTTGCTGTACGCACGGCATTCTTGATTTGGCGACCATTGACATCGATGATCGAAAGTCGATCAAGCGCCTCCTTGCTGAGCACTGGGGGATTCTTGCTCGTTCTTTTAATAAATGCGATCCACAGTTCTTTCCTTGCTTGAACGTTGAGAGCACTGTATTTGAGAGCAAGATGTACCCGAGACTTGAATGCAGGATCGAAGGTTTTCACTCGATTGGTTGTCAAGAAGAGAATACCCTCGTAGTACTCGAGTGTTCGGAGGAAGAGCGAGACAAGACAATTTCGCTGGAGGTCCAGCATAGAGCGTTCTTCCAAAAAGACGTCTGCCTCATCGATGAGGAGGATTGCGTTCCAGGCCACGGCAAGCATCAGAGCTTTGTCTAGGTTCTCTTCCACTTGTGTCGGGTCGATTCCCAGTTCGCCAGAATTGAGGATGTAGAGAGGTCGTTCAATATGATCCGCAACTGATTCGGCAGTGAAAGTCTTACCGACGCCAGGGCAGCCGTGGAGAACAAAGACCAAACCTTTGCCCTTACCTGCAATCAGGTCGTCGAATTCGTCGTTGCCACTCACATGGCTCTTGACCAGACTATGGACGAGAGTCTTGTGTTTCTTTGGTAGCAACAGAGAATCGAATGCGTCCTTATTGAAGACAACGGGTTCAACAGCGTCAACGTTGAACCAGCACCATCGCTTAACCTGTAGCGCGTATCCCGGAACCTTATGGTCGGCAATCAGCAAGTCCCGATCGGTGATATATTCACCCTCATCTTCTGGGTCGCAATCCTTGGGTATGGTCTTTTCGTCACTCAGGTAGATTTTGTTGGGAGACATGGTGATACTAAACATCCTTGAATCGATCATAATACGCGAGGAAATGATCATAGGCTCTTCCTTGTATTCACCACAGCTCTCCCAATCTCTCACCCTTGACAGAGCAGAGACAGTACCATTGTAGGATCGATAATGGCTTCCTTTGAGAAGGCGGAATTTCTTACCTCTCTCTAGGAGGAGAGTCTTGGCTTTTTCCGCGTCCTCATAATACGCCTCTGGAATGGCTTTTAGTTTGACCAATGATTTCATTCCCTTGTACGGAGCTTGAGCGATTTGCATCTCTTGATAGCCGTAGTGTTCTCCATCATGGGTAAATTTCTTACCCGTGATGACATAGGCAGGACAATTACCACCTCGTTGTTGGGCGTCAACGACCTCCATACACATCAGACTGGGGCCTTTACTGTTGAAAAGTAGGGATCCCGGCTTGTAGACCATCCAAAGATTCTTCCACCTGATAGATGGCGTTTCGATGGCGTTGAGGACGTTGGCTTCATACTCATTGATTTCCCGTCTGTTCTCCTTTTCGCAGAAGGTCAAGAGTAATTGCACATGCGATTTGACGACTTCATCTTCTGTGTTGGCGACATAGGCAGCCAGTTGGTCTCTGTAGTGAAAGACTGGCCTATACGGACTGTCGATGGTGACGCTCTCAGACCAGAAATGCTCATTTGGATACTCGTTGATAACTTTTTGTAGGGCCGTGATTATTTGGGGTGACATAATCTCGACGGAAGCGGTTTCAATTTCGCCATCCTTGGTGTACCATTTGTAGGAGCAAAGGGCATACTGCTTCTTTTCATCATCCGTATCGACATCTTCCTTTTCTGCTTTCTCGGCGTTCAAGGCGACAAGCTCACGCTCACCTTTGGAGTCATAACGAGCTTCGTATGCCTTGACAGCACATTTCTGTGGTTCTGGAGCTTTCTTCTCCTCTTCCTGTTCTGTGTCGGGAGTCTTTTCTGCTTCTACTTCGCTTTGTGGAGTAGCAATAGCATTAGGTGTAGAATCATCGCTGTCGCTAGCGTCATCGGACTTATTGACTTTGAGACCAAGCTTAACACCATCAACCTCGCACAGCTGACATATCTCAGTAAGTGTTGTGGTCAGCTTCGTCAGTGCTTCAGGAAGGCCAGCTAGGGTAGACATGAGGAAGATGAAGACAAAAAATTAGTAGTAAAATGCTCTATTGTGAGGTGGGATGGTAGAATAATCCAGAGGTAAGATAGAACAGGAAGCTTTATACATCGCATCTCCACCGTTAGTATGCGAAATCAACAAACGGCGTCCATAGCAGTCACCGGTCAATGCTGCGCGTCAGCCACAGGCAGAATGAGTCAAAAGACTAGCGTGGAAGGAATTCCTATCACAAGGCAACACTCGAACCAAAACAGTGCTAGATCTAGGTGGCCTGCCTGAGTGTGGAAGGCTGCCAAACCACGAGTCGACGACGACATGCCTGCAAATGTTAATTGTTGCAAAAAGCCCTTGGAGTCACAGCCGAGCGAAAAAGAGGCAGTGACAAAAGGTCAGCTCCGATCAGCCATACCATTTGTGGAATAGGATCTCTAGCGAAGCCAATTAAGGAAGCTTCAGGGGACAGCTTCTGCCTGGCGAGCATGAGGAACTACCCGCAAGCAGCATGGTTAACTGCGGAATACAGCTACTCGGTCCGCATCAACACGTGTCCCGCTGTGCCGTCTCTACAGGGTAGAAAGGACTCAGCATGCCACAGCCCAGACTTCACAGTATAGAGGATGAACTACAGTTGACTTGACCAGGTATATCATCTCTATGTGTGGCGTTTCACCTGTAGCAGCACCATGAACCCATCTATCAGTGAGCATCTCTCATGAGAGCGTACAAGATACGCCACAGCCTCACTGTGCTCGACCATCAAAAAGAACTTCTCACGTCCGACAGTTATAACTCCAGTGAACGCTGTAGTCCGTGAACATGGATACGCATAGTCGTTTCCCGAATTTTGGGCTACAAACGCTCGTGTAGACCCTGACGCAGCGAGATTGCATCTTCGAGGATCGTGTAGGTACATAAGTAGTCTGCCTCTCCGGTATGATGGCGAGGCTCGACTTTCATCTCGTATTGAACCTCCGGCAAACCTTCCGGACCGAAGTGATATTCAGGGGTACTCCATATGACTCCAAAGCTCAAACACTCAACTCAACACTTCAGCCACTCAATAGCCTGACTAGGATTGAGAACTTGACAAGTTTGCAGAATATCACATCCTGTCGCGTGTCAGGTGTAATACGAATCTACCGCAATCCAAGGTCCTTATTCCTTGCAATATGTCAATCGCGAAATCACATCCTAGCATACGACGGCACCAGGTCAGGCCAGTACTTGTCTCATTCAGTACCACACCTGAGTATTTGTATCACGAGAAATTCTCAACTCAACAGATCCCCTCCTGATGGGGACATATACGATGATGTGGAGCTCCTTGCAGCACTCTGATACTGTTACAGTAGATAGTACGCATGCTCTGTGCGCCATGCACCATCTGCCATCAACAGTGTCAGTTGAGTAGGTAGGTCCTCACTCTTTCCTTCCTTCCAGTTTGACCATCTCTGCCAGCATTTATTGCTTTGCTACTCTCTCACACATCCACCCAATTCTGTCCATTTGGCATCACTCTTTAGGCTCCAACGACTGTATAATATCAATATTCCGTTCTCTGCCCGATCACACAAACACTGGTGTCTGTCTCCCGTACCACTGCGATATATATACGCAATTCGATCTTCACCATGAGCTCCTGCGGCGGGTCTGTCAGGAGCTTCCATCATGATGACGATCGACTCTCTTTCAGCGAAAAATTAGAAATTTATGACTTTGATTCAGCGAGCGAGACAAGCGAAGTACACTCATACCAAGTACCCAAATCGCAATCCAAATCTATATCACTATCTCAAATCCGCCAGAACGCATGCAATCTGGGCACCTTTCTCTCTACTCCCCTCGTATCATCTTCACCTTCCTTACCTCGAACAACTTCAGTACCCGATCACAAGGATGCACTTATACACGAAAAGAGATTACATCCCACAGCATACCTAGATGGCATGAGAGGGCTTGCAGCTTTTGTGGTCTTTTTGTGTCATATGAGTTATGGCACCTTTGACATAACTCATGTGTACAACTCAGGCGAAGCCGGCGAGAAGAGTGAGAACCTGGCCTTCCTACAATTACCTATTGTCCGCCTTCTCTACTCGGGCCCTCCCATGGTCGCCATTTTCTTCGTCATCTCGGGTTATGTTCTGAGTTGTAAGCCACTAAAACAGATGCGAAACCACGACTATGATGGCCTCATGTTGACCCTCACCTCGTCTGTCTTTCGAAGGGCATCGCGCCTGTTCCTGCCATGTTTCGTATCGACATTGATCGTCGTCGCATTGGTACAGCTAGGCCTTTATCAGTTGACCGAGGAATTTGCAAACGAGATGAGGATGGTACACGAAGACCACGCATACATGGCGCCCAATGTATGGCTTCAAATCTGGGATTGGATGCACAAGATGCTCGATTTCATCAATGTTTTCGACTGGTCACTATACGCTGGCTCAATTGACCTAGATCGACATCTTTGGACCATCCCTGTGGAATTTCGGTGTAGCATGGCCCTATTCATCACGCATGTCTTAGTGGGAAGGATGCGTTCAGGAATTCGACTTGCCACATTGTGTTTCCTGGTCGTATGGGGAACTTATTGGGATAGGTGGGAGATGGTGCCTTTCTGGGCTGGTGCTCTTCTCGCTGAGATAGACCTGACCAAGGCCGACCAGGGCCAAGAGTCTCTAGTGAGTGAAAAACGGGTGCAAGCAGAGAACAGAAGTGATGGCAGATCATGTTTCGCATCTGTTGGAAATACGGCAATATTCATCATGGGTCTCTTTCTGGCTTCTTACCCGGACGCCGACGGCCACATCAGTCCTGGATACATACGACTAACGAACATGATACCCGAAAGATATACTGAGAAGCATAGATTCTGGCCCAATGTGGGCGCGGTGATGATTGTATGGGGGGCGGGCAATGTGAAGTTTCTCAAGAATACGATATTTGAGAGCTATGTGATGCAATTCCTCGGTCAAATCAGCTTTCCTCTGTATGTATGTCATGGATTTATCATTCACACTTTTGGCTATATCGTTATGGACCGGGTATGGCAGTGGACTGGAGGGTACGATGACTGGCGCAAGTTTCAAATGGGTTTTGCATTTTCAGCCTTTTGCACGATTGTGGTCACTTTGTGGGTGTCGCATATCTTCCTTCGGATTGTGGATGTGAGGTGTGTAAGATTCGCAAAATGGCTTGAAGGGCAAGTCTTCACATCGCAGTGATTGACATGTACAACATGGTGATGCTTGCAGAAACAGTGCTAGAAATGTGCTACAGGCCTCCATCAAATACATACATATGAACGAACATCACACATGCAGATTTCCATCGCGTGTACTAGTAATTCAAATTCTTATTCGTGTGGCGCATGCACAGCTTTGGCGATGAAGAAACCTCCGACAACCAAGCATTGCTGTTCCGTGACAAAGGATGAGACGCCGCGTCCGGACCAATCAAGTGACAGGAGGACATGTGTAACAGCACCGGATCAAAAACAGGTCCAGGGGCGGTGCAGTGATCGTCAAACATGTGGTGCTACGTCATGAAGCTGTACATATTTCACTTGATCGCACTGAAGCGACTTCTATCGTGCTTTATCTCGAAACGAGGGACGCCACCGCTATAACACGACCCGGATCCCGTATCTCTGACATCAATTCAACTTTCTCACGCGATTTACTGAATTCGCTGGTAGCACGATTGTCACAAGTAAAATTGTTAACCATCCACGCGACCATCACCCAAGGTCAAAACGAGGCAAATAATCAATTGGAAATCGTCCCACGCCAATCTCATAGCGATACCGAATAAAATCACCACCTCGCCGCAACATACTTCACCATGTCATCCGCACATCAAGCTGCTCACTCCCAGCGCAAGGGCCTAAGCATCCCACAATTCGAACCCCTCCCACCAACATCTCTTCTCAACCGCATAATCAACAAAGTCCTTGCGCCACTCTACTACTTACTGTTTTCCATCATCACCGCCATCATAATCGTCCCGATTTACACCGTCATCGAGAACTTCAAGCGCGGACGGAATTCAAAGGGTGGTCAGAGAGTGTATAGGAGTGATGATCCTTCTAAACCGCAAAGTCGAAGTCAGGCCAAGGATTTTCTTAACAGTTATTCGAGCAGTTATGTGGCTAAGGATGGCGTCATAAGGGAGAAGAATCCAAAGGCGTCGCATCATCATCACCATCATGAGAAGACTCAGCATGATGAGACAACGACTTGATTGTGATTGCCACCATATCAATTAAAAAAAAAACCAACCGCTCTTATCTGATGTTGTCGAAGGCCTTCTACTCAGCCATGGATTTTGGAATGCGAAGCCCAATGTGATCATTAAGTCACTCGCGGTGTGCTGCCGCTGGTACATCGGCTCCGTATGAGACGTCGATTTCCTCCTCGGTGTCACAGGGTGCTGAGTATAGTTAGATAAAGTCTCCTTCGGCGAACTCTGTGCTGGTGGACAATCAAGGTTCCATTTGGTGCTTGACATTTGAGAATGAAGGTCGGAAAGTCAAATTTATGTAGTAAGAAGTAGTATACTACCTATGGTCTTACACTCATCATCTGCTCAGATCTGAATAAAATGTTCCCATGTCCTCCTACTCACTCCTTCGAGGAAATGTCCTATACGCCCTGAGACAGAAGTGAGGCTGAAGACAGCTCGAAAGTGATATCCTCAAGTACAGAGTGAATCAGACGCCCTAATATTGAACTTCTGTGACCAAGCGTCTCGTTCATGTGAAGCTTTCGTCCTGTTCCTCATAGCTACCCACGATAGCCATGATCTACTGCCAAGCGTGAAACACGCTAAGCTCGCGTCTCAATTAACGCGTCGTCGCCTGTCTGACGCAAGTCCATCTGTGAGGCAGCATCTGGGACAAAGTACTTATCGCATGAAAGTAATACTTTGACTCTCTGCAACAATATCCATAAATCTTGTCTCAAGTACTTCAAGATTATGGCGTCGTCTGACGATGAATGTAAGCGAACGTACATTACAAGTGTGTTCATCTTCTAACTCATTTAGGGTCCGTTTCGGCAAACGATGTCGTCCACTTGTCCCTCGTCCAACCAGGCAAAGACGGCCTACGACCTGTCGAAGAGTTCTCTCCCAAATTCACATATCCCATCTTTGGCGACGCCGAGCAAATATTCGGTTACAAAGGTCTAGATATCAGCATACAATTCGCAGCGCATGATGGATCCCCACATGTCAACATCTCCTACGACAAGAAGTTTCCCGCAGTGAAGTCGACAGCCGCCTTAGATCTCAACAAGACACTGAAAGAGTTCCTACCTGAGAATGCTTTCCAGCAAGGCTACGAACAGAGAGTACAAAATGACGATGGCGCAAAAGATTGGATACCACCAGGCAAATTGATTCGCAGTTACTCTAAGAAAGGACAAAACTTTGAGGTTTGGGCTGGAAGTCTGCTCGACCCAAAGGTGAATCAATTAGTCAGGAACATTCAAATTTTTGTACTCTTCTTCATCGAAGCAGGATCATTGCTTGATCTAGATGAAGTAGATTGGAGCTTGGACAGATGGCAGGTCTACTTCACATTTCAGAAAGTTGAGCCGCCGACACCACAGTCCTCCTCATATGTCTTTGTTGGCTATGCGACCACCTACAGGTTCTGGAAATTGACTCTACCCAAGCAGAAGCCGACAAAGTCGGTGCTGGCAGACTTCCCAGACACTCCCACTATCTCTCCAAAACAACTGGACTCGCGACTCAGAATCTCACAATTCCTTCTCCTTCCTCCATACCAAAGCGCTGGTCATGGCTCACAACTCTACCAAGCAATCTACAAGGAAGTCATGCAAGATAACACCATCTCAGAGCTGACCGTCGAAGACCCTAGTGAGGAATTTGATCAGCTCCGAGATACATGCGATTGGAAGGTCATAGAACCAAAACTGAGGGAAGCCAAGATCGGAATTGATGCAGACAAGGTCATGGGCACCCGCCGCATACAACGTGTTCCAACAAGTACACTCGTCGCCATCGACACACTAAACTCGATAAGACTACAAAACAAGATCGCGCCACGACAATACTCTCGTCTCGTCGAGATGTACCTCCTCTCCCTCATCCCCTTCTCCCATCGAAGCTCAAGCGGAGCCAACATGACAAAGATCAAGATACAGAAACACACCAACAAAGATCGAGATGATCGGATATATTACTGGTGGAGAATCCTGCTGAAGCAGCGTATTTATCGCAAGAATAGGGATGTTCTGGTTCAACTCGATTTCGAGGAGAAGTACGGTTCGATTGAAGATAGTGCTCGTGGCCAGGAGGACGAGTATGAAGGCTTGTTGATGTTGCTTGCTCTGAGACAGGCTGGTGTCGATAACTTGACTGGTAATGGAGGTCCTTCTGGTGCGTCGACGGCGAGAAAGCGGAAAGTCATTGATGAGGAAGAAGATGAGGACGATGATGATGGAGAGGAAGTGGAGCAGGTTGAAGTGCATATGTCCAAGAGGACTAAGAGCTGATTGACCCTGCTACAACGTTCGACAATGAGTCAGCTTGCTCATCGGATCGCCAACTGACCAAGCGTGCGGATCCGATGTGAACAATGGAATGAGACCAGAAGACTGTATCTGGGTGATCATAGAAATCGTCCAAGACCTTCAATGAACGATTCTTCATACCCAGAAGGACAGTCAACAGACATCGATATGGTCGTGACTTGGATGGCGTATTTCGGTGTATATTATGGGGAGGCGAACTGGATTGATAGCGAACTCCAGTCATGACATTCATGAAGGCAATAGTAGCAAGATTGCCTTCACCAAATGCGATTTTCATCTTCCAGCTTCTTGCAAAAGCATCTTATGATACCTTGCGAACTGAGCTCTTTCATCTGCTTCCTCCCTCGCAATCGCATAATCATCCTCACACAAATCACTTGTCTCTTCCCATAATCTATTCAGCTCTTCCTCATCATCCCCATTGATAGCCCAGACACTCTCCCTCAACCTTTTATTCCTCTCTCTATCCTCTTCAATCCTCTGCTCAATAGCCCTCTTATCAACTTTATTCACACCATTACTCTTCCCCTCTCTAACCTTCGCATCCCTCTTATCTCTACTCTCGACCTTCTTCTCCTTCTCACTTCCCTTTCTATCCATCTCTTCCCCTCCCTCCTCAACCAACAATCGACTCCTCTCACTCTCCCTCCTCCTCAAATCCTCCTCAATAACCCCAACCACATCCCCACCTAGCCACCCCCCCCC